>Ga0209542_10000290_pt1 | contig 125315 bp, 130 predicted proteins | sample RifCSPhighO2_01_FD_184028 | JGI IMG/M metagenome (GOLD analysis project Ga0209542, IMG submission 184028) | Soil microbial communities from Rifle, Colorado - Rifle CSP2_plank highO2_0.1 (SPAdes) (version 2) | ecosystem: Environmental > Terrestrial > Deep subsurface > Rock core/Sediment ...
GCATTAGCTAGAGTGGCTAGGTAGTTTCCTGTTGTGTGATCACCTAGTGTAATGAGGTTGTTTAGAGATGTGGCTCCTGTGCCACCTGAAGTTACTGCAAGTGGAGCACCAAGAGTTAGTGTTCCAATGGAGGCAACCGTGGTGCTTGCTGTAGCAAATGTTGAGTAGATGGTGGAGGAAGAATAATTGAAAGATTGAAGTGCTGTCCAAGTGTTAGCATTAGCCATGTTCAAAGAGAGAGATGAAGCTGTACCTCCAATTTGGCTACCTAGTGTTCCTGATGATGAAATGGATGCTCCAACCGCAAGAGAGGAAGTAGCAACAGAATCAAGTTTGGCTGGATATCCTGTAGAGTTCCAATATGCAAGTCCTCCTACTGTTCCTGCGCTTGATGTGGAAACTGTTCCGACTGCTGTCAAGGTTAGATTTGATCCTCCGAGCAGGGCTCCGGGTGTTCCTGAATAGGTGATGCCCGCTCCGATGGAGAGTGATGATGTAGCTGTAGAGTAAAGAGCACCACCGGATGTTGTGTTAACTGTTCCTGCTGTAGAGAGATTGGAGAGAGTTGTGATGTTTTGGCTGGTATTGACTGTTACTGCATTTGTAGAGTTTGTGTAAGTTAAACCGGTGGAGAATGTGGTTGTTGCAGAATTAAATTTGTTGAAGTCGTTTGCGGTTAGACATCCGAATGTTGATGTATTTGATGTTGAACAAGTTAAAGCTCCAGAGGAAAGTGACAGACCTGTACCAAGTAGATTGTTGAAAGATGAACCATTTAAAATGAGGTTAGTGGTTGAAGCTGTTGAGAGTGATGCGTATGTTGTTGATGAGTAGTTGAATATTTGATTGGCTGTCCATGTGTTTGAGTTAGCAAGGTCAAGTCCTACTGTCACAGCTGCTGTTTCTGTTCCAGAGTTTGATACCGTTAATCCTCCACTTACTGCATTAGCTAGAGTGGCTAGGTAGTTTCCTGTTGTGTGATCACCTAGTGTAATGAGGTTGTTTAGAGATGTGGCTCCTGTGCCACCTGAAGTTACTGCAAGTGGAGCACCAAGAGTTAGTGTTCCAAAGAAAGCATTGGTCGATGATGCATATGAAGAAGAGATAGCTGTGGTGGAGGCGTATGTGAAAGATAATTTACCTGTTCCAAAATTAATTGCTTGATTGTTTGTGGTGTTGATGGAGAGTGTACCTTTGGTATCAAAGGTGTAAGCACCTGATGTTAGAAAATCTGTTCCTGTTGAGGTTGCTGTTCCACCAATACCGATACTTGTTCCAAAGTAACCTGTTCTCCATCGTAACCAGTTTGTTGGATCACCAAAGTCAAGAAGGTTGTCTGTCGTTGGAATGAGAGATGAGCTGATTCTTGAATTTATATTTATTATGTCGGTCGTTGTGGCATCACCAAAAGTAGAGTTGCCATTTATTGCAAGGGTTGATGTTCCAGTGATTGCTCCACCTACGAAGAGAGAGCTGGAGAAGTAACCGTTACCCATGACTTCAAATTTTGATGTTGGTGTGGTCGTCCCAATGCCGACGTTGCCATTGTTATCGTCAATGACAAAGTAAGGTGTAGTCTCGAGCGCTGCTGAGCGAGCAATTATGAAATCAAAGGATGATCGCTGTCCACCGATTGACCAGATACGCCCACCAGCATCAAATTGAGTATCAAAGCTGAGTGCCGCGTCTCCTGTTCCATCTTGCTGAATCTTGAGTTGAGGCACGGTCGAGTTGCTGTTTTGATAAATCTCCAGATTAGTAGTTGGACTAGTCGTCCCAATGCCGATGTTATTTGTTGAGAAATCGTAAACAAAACCAGATGTCTTAATCGCAAATCCCCCAGAGATAGTTGAGGTTGCGTTTGTTGATGTAGCGTTGAAGTTTCCAAATGTCGGAGCTGATGTTGCCGTTAGAATTCCTGAAGAATTTGTTGAGAGAATCGAGTTTGGTGCCGTAGCTGTGTATGTTAGAGCCCCGGAGAAACTGTTTGTGTTTGTGAAAGTATTGGCTGTGTATGTTTTTGCTATTGTTGATGAGCCGTGGATGAAAGCATTGATTGTAGAATCTCCTCCAACGCAAACTCCGCTGATTGAGTAACACCCAGTGGTGATGTTAAGACCAACGTTTGATGTGGATGTGGCCGAGCCTGAAATATTTAATCCAGAAAGTGTGGTTGTTCCAAAACCCAGGGATGAAACCGAAAGTTGTGTCGAGGTTGATGAGCCAACAACGAAACCAACCGAGTTTCCTGCGACAGGATTAACCGCAAGTCGAGCCGATGGAGTCGTTGTGCCAACACCAACATTGCCCGTGACGGAGAGACTGCCGGCGATGGTAGAAGTAGCCGTTGTTGATGTTGCGTTGAAAGATAGAAATGTTGGAGTTGATGTTGCCGAGACAACTCCTGATGCATCAGTGGCAAGAAGAGAATTGATTGCTAGGCCAGAAAGAGTAATAGATGGTGAAGAGATAGAATTTGCTGAAAATGTCGTTGCAGAGATAGATGTGTTAGAAATAGAACCCCCTGTGATAGTCGGGTTTGAAATAGATGTGTTGTAGAGGTTATCTATTCTCTGGCTTTGGGCTATTTGTTGATATATGTTTGTGACAGAACCACCAGATCCAGATGATAGAGCATAAAACTTGGCCGTTATGCTGTTGTTTGTTTCCTGCAATCTCTTTTCTAAATAATCCGCCGTAACAGCATTTGCCTGTGGCTCTACTACAACCCTTTCTATTACCCTCTGCACGATTTGCGATGGAGCAGCTATACCCGTCTGTGTTCCACCAGTACTCTTGGGAAGGGGGTTATTTTTTACTACATAAACAGTGTTAACTATTGTTGGATTAGATTTAAAGAGTTTTGATGTTGGAGAAAAAACAAAACGATAAAAGAAACTGTTAACTGTGTCATAGACAACGACACTACTTTTATCAAAAGGGTTGAGAGCGCTTTCAGAAACAGTATTTATCGCAAGGGCGGTAAATGTTTTTGTTTTGTCAAAAGTATTTCCTATACTTTCTGAAGTTTGATAAAAACCATCAACCGATTCAGAAATAAAAGAAAAAACTTTTTGATGAGTGTTGGAAATTGCGATCACTGTTTCTCTAGCTCCACTGTCTACTAGATTCACTTCTATTTTTGAAAATCTCTTCAAGTTGTCTACGATATAAAGTGCTGGGTTTTTTGAAAGAAGAATTCCTTCTTGGACAATAGAGGTTCGACTGTTTAAAACTGCTGTCCCTAAATTTTTATATTCGTCCTTTAGTTGTGTGCTATACAAAGCACTTACAGTGTCTAGTGAATTGTATAAATCCATTGGTGCTGAAGAAATGGTCCTTGAAACTTGTGATAGGTTGATGTCCTTTAGAGAAATGGCACCGACTGTAAGTGCTAAACCTAAGGCAAGTGGTAATAGTGTTTTGGAGAAAGACCAACACGAGCTGAAAATGACTTTGTCCAAAAACTTTATGATGGGCTCAACCTTTCGAAATGAAGATGAGATGTGTTCAGACCCAGAAGAACTGAATGATCTCAGAAGATCCTTACCATATGTCAACTTGGATCTTTTTTGAATGACTGGCGTTTTTACTTGTTCTGTCCCTAGAGAACTTCCTACCTCCCTCTGATTCTTATATTGTTGCTGATTTGAATCTTCCGGTATTAGAGAAAGATTTTTATGACTCAAGACCGATTCTTCCGTAACATACCAAACACGACCAATTCTTTTACAGTCAACTTTACCACCACGAGACAGTTGTCCTATGTAATCTTGAGTATAGCCTGTAAGAGAGGCTGCTTCCTTCGCCGAGATATACTTCTTGTTATCAAAAACTAGACCAGAATTCATTAACAAAATTATACGATTTGAAAGAGTACAGAAGTGAAAAAATGTGTGGATAACAAAAGATTTCTCGGGCAATCTCGGCTAGACAAGATGATAATAAAATAATCTATAATTTTTAAATTTATAATCTCTAAAAAGAGATAAGAAAGTAAAAATTTGAAGGTTAATTTATATGAAAATATTCCATCCGAGATAGAGTAAATGAATGATAAATGATACTTTAATAAATTTGGAGAATATAAAAACCAAATCTATGTCAATCTATGTCAAAAATCAAACTGGTCACATTAAAAACTTATCAACACCAGAGCTTGATAAGTTTTTATAAACTTTGTAAAATAATTATTAATCTTTAGTAATGTTTATAAATGTATGGCTAATCAATACATAACAATTAAGCAGGCGTCTAAAATATTGGGGGTCTCAGCTATGACTCTTCGTAACTGGGATAATGACGGCAAACTGAGAGCACACCGTCATCCCATGAACAACTATAGAGTCTACAGAATTGAAGATTTGGAGAGCGTTATTTCAGAGATAGAAACCGGAACGGGACAGAGAAAAAGTAGCAAAAAGGAGGTTAGAAAGCTTATTGTGAAGCACTTAGAAGAATAGTAACGGAAAACAAAAAATCATTTTGTCAACAGTTCAAGAACGACAGTTTTTATCATTTCTGGGTTACCGCTTCCCTTCATGGCCTTCATACCAAGGCCCACAAAAAACTGTAGTATTGATTCTTTGCCATTTTTATACAAGACAACACTTTCTTGATTGCTTGAAATAATTTCCTCCATTATTTTTTGAATTTCCGCTCTGTTGTTTTTTTGAATCAGTCCTTTTTCGTTTGCAATGACCGTTGGATCTCCACCTTCTTCAAACATTATCTTCAATATATCCTTAGCTCCACGAGAAGACAGCTCTCCCCCGCTAATCATGGTTATAAGTTTTGCAAAATTATCTGGAGTAATTTGTCCCAATGAAAAAAAACTGCCAACAGATTTGGAAAGTCCCATCACGTCAGATGTGATGTAGTTTGATGCAGTTTTAAGACTCACTTCTTTTCCTGCCACAAACCTCTCCACGACTTCTGTAAAAAATTTATCAGCCTCTTTGTTGTTTATATATGTTTCGATATCTTCTGATTTTAAATCGAAATCTTTTTTGAAACGTAATCTTTTTTCCGAGGGTAATTCCAAGAGAGATTTTTTTAATTCTTCTTTGGAAAATTCTTCCACTTCGGAAAGTTTTAGTTTTGGAAGATCTGGCTCTCCGAAATATCTGTAATCATGGGCCGACTCCTTCGATCTTTGTGAAAATGTTTTTTCTTTGTTTTCATCCCAACCTCTCGTCTCTTGAACCACACTCTCTCCTTTCTCCAGTAAAGCGGTCTGTCTCTCAAATTCAAAGTCAATAGCTTTTCCCACGGCCCGAAACGAGTTTATATTTTTTACTTCAACTTTCGTGCCAAGCGTTTCTGTTTTTGACACTGACATATTAACCTCCACCCTCATCTCACCCTTCTCCATGTTTGCATCTGACACACCTAAATACTGCAAAACTAGTTGGAGTTCTTTGGCAAACTTTGTCGCCTCTTCGCTGCTATGTATTACAGGTTCTGTTACAAGCTCCATCAGAGGCACCCCGGCTCTGTTATAGTCAACTAAACTGGCGTCTGCGATGTCGTGGGTCGAACGAGCTGTGTCTTCTTCCAGATGGATGCGGGTTAGTTCAATACCGTTCAAGGTTCCACCTTGTACTAGAGGGTGTTTATACTGACTTATCTGATAGCCCTTGGGAATATCTGGGTAAAAGTAGCTCTTGCGGTCAAATTCGGTAAAATCAGCAATCTTTCCACCAAGAGCCAAACCAACCAAGAGCACTTTTTTTATCGCTTCTTTGTTTATTGTGGGCAATGTCCCGGGATATCCCATACAAACAGGGCAAATATGAATATTTGGTGATTTGTTACTTTCTTCCGAATTTGCACCTAAAACAGCTTCAGCTGTTCGGTCGACCAATCCTCCAGATTGGTTTAGACAACCACAAAACATCTTACTTTGAGTCTTTAGCTCGGCGTGTATCTCAAGCCCAACCGTCATCTTGTAGTTATCCTTCATGTCTTATATATTACAACCCTCGCATAATCTTTACCAATTCATCTCCCAACACCTTTATAGAAACATCATCAACAATGGAAACATTCAGGATGTGTTTATGAGACTTACTAAATAGTTTGGTCCATGATTTCAGCTTTTTTTCATCTATCAAATCTGTTTTTGTAAATAAAATTATTTCGGTTTTATCCAAAAGATCTGGGTCATATTTTTTTAACTCATCTCGAATAATATTGTACGCCTTTTTCGGATTTTCGTGCTCACAAGAAATACAATGAAGTAAAACTTTTGTGCGAGATATGTGGCGCAGAAACTTGTGCCCAAGACCTTTGCCTTCTCCAGCGCCCTCTATAAGTCCGGGAATATCTGCGATGACAAACCCATACAACTCACCGAGATTTGGTGCAAGAGTTGTAAACTGATAACTTCCTACTTTTGCTTTTGCGGCTGTTACGGCATTTAGAAGACTTGATTTGCCAGCATTTGGAAGTCCAACCAACCCGAGATCTACAACCAATTTTAATTCAATAAAAAACTCCCCACCCACCGCATCTTTTCCCAAGGTTTTTTCTTTTGGTCTTATATTTTTAGGGCCCTTAAAGTGATCGTTTCCAAAACCACCCCAGCCACCTTTCAGAAAAAATACTAATTCCGTGTTTAAAATCTCCAAAAACTCTCCTGTTTCTGTGTTTGTAACCACACTACCTATGGGTAACTCAATAGTGATATCCTTACCGGCCCTTCCATGCATACGGTTGTTCTGGCCCCTACCGCCATCTTCGGCTTTGAAGTCTTTTATGAAACGATATTCAGAAAGACGGCCTATATCTTGAACGCCTTTGAGATAGACGCTACCACCCTTGCCTCCGTCACCACCGCCCGGCCCGGCATGATCTCTACCTTTTTCGTGCATCCAAGAAACAATACCGTCTCCACCACATCCTGACCAAATATTAACCGTGAGTTCATCAATAAACATGAGCTCATGTTATCACATAATTTTCAATTATCAATTTTGCAATTTTCAATCAATGGTATGAAACCCCAGGGCAAGTCCTGGACCCCTGTTCCGCCCCAGAGGGGCGGGGGTTTTACCATTGCTACTCCTCGTTCGGACGCTGTGAATGTGATTACACATTCACGCGCTCCTCTCTCGTCGCAGATAAAAAGTTATCCACAAATTGAGTTGGATAAGATGTTTGCAAAAAATATACAATTTGATACAAATATGCCGAGTAATGATTAATAAAATATTCATCCGCACACTAACTTCTGTCTTGTCTCTGTGTTGCGACATTGAAAGCTTTGCGAAGTTAGTTTTTATCTCTAAAATAGAGATGTACAACTAAACTCTGAGACAGGGCAACGAGACAGAAGTTGGTGTGCGGATAAAAAATAAAATGAATGACGATGAGATAAAAGATGATGCAGAAGTTGAGGATGATGTCGACTTGAGTGTGGATGATGATGATTCACTGACTCCTGGCAAGAAAAAATCAAAAGGTTTGGATGGAGACGACTCTCTCGATGAGTTGGCTGAGGAAGAGGATGCGATACTACCCGAAGATGAGTTTGACGACAAAGATCTTTGGTAAGTAAACTTCCAAATTTGGCGAACTCCTCGTTCCCAAATTAAAAATTCTCGTCACCTTACAACGAGTAAGGCTCCTCGCCTTTTTAATTTCTCACGTCGGATTTCACCCAAATTTGGAAGTTTATAATGCGACCTTGTCTCAGATTTGAAAAATTATAATGTGTTGATTTTTATAAATCTTCTCTTGCCTATTTTGTAAGTGCCAGAAACTACTTTGATTTCTGGGTCTGCGATTTTTTCTCCCATGTTCATATTGCTTATAGCTCCCTCGGAAATAAGCCTACGGAACTCTGTTTTGGAAGACACTATTTTTTGTTCCACCAGAACATCTATGAGTGAGGTGTCTTTTTCTACACTAACCTCAGCTATATCATCCGGCACACCACCCTTACCGAAAGTGTTTTCGAAATTCTCTTGGGCGGCTTTGGCCTCCTCTTCCGAATTAAGTTGTGCCACTAAAATATGAGCAATTCTTTTCTTCAGAACTAGAGGATCTTTTCCCACGTCAAACAAATCAATCTCTTCCAGAGGTAAGTCAGTCAGAAGCTTAAACATAGGGACAATGGCGTCGTCCCCCAAAGACATAATCTTGCCAAATAAATCTGCAGGCTCGTCAGTCAGGCCGATAACGTTACCTTCACTTTTGCCGATTTTTACTCCCTTTGAGTCTGAAAGTAGGGGGGTGGTCATTACAAACTTTTCCTTACCTTTCATGGTTTTCATTAGTGTGCGTCCCGCTAACATATTAAATGTCTGATCAGAACCACCCAATTCCAAATCCACATCCATAGCAACTGAGTCATAACCCTGAAGGAGGGGGTATAAAAATTCACGGAGGTTTATGGACTCTCCTGCCTTTATACGGTCTTGGAACATATCTCTTTCTATCAGCTGTTGGACGGAAAAATTTTGAGCAATGTCGAGAATATCTATCAAGGTCAACTTATTCAGCCAATCACCATTGTAAAGAATTTTTATAGGATTTGGACCATTGAAACGAACAATTTTTGATGCTTGAGCAAGGTAACCTTTAGCATTTGCTCGCAGTTCATCATTGGTAAAAAACTTTTCTCTTGTTTTTTTCTTTCCAGATGGATCACCAGCTTGTCCTGTTCCATCACCAATAAGAAAAATGACTTCATGTCCAAGATCCTGCCATTCTCGATGCTTACGAAAACCAACCATATGACCTAAATGAAGTTTGTCTCCTGTAGGATCAAAGCCTTGATATAGCCGAAGTCTCTTTCCCGAAAGCAAAACTTTTTTCAAGGTCTCCTTTGAAGGGTAAATTTTATCCACTCCGCGAAGAAGAAGGTGCTCAATCTTGTTTTCGTCGGTTATAACTTTTTGTTTGGAAAAATTAAACATATAATTACTTTATCATAAATGTGCTAAAATTAGAAAGCTTATGATTAAAGGCTTTTTCAAGAAACATGGTATTCGAAATATCGTCATATTTCTATTCTCTTGCGGGGTATTGCTTGTGGGTATTATGCTAATCTGGGTCTCAACTTTTCAAATTCCATCACTCGACACCATAGAGCAAAGAAAAGTAAGCCAATCTACCAAAATCTACGACAGTACTGGCAAAATCCTGCTCTATGATGTTTATAAAAACACAAAACGCCAGATCGTACCATTTGAAGATATATCCAAAAACATAAAAGACGCTACCATGTCCATTGAAGACAAAGGCTTTTACACACATCATGGTATAAAACCAACATCTATGCTTCGAGCCATAGCCATAGATATCATCTCATTAAAGTTTACCCAAGGGGCATCAACCATAACCCAGCAAGTGGTTAAAAACTCTATTTTAACCGGAGACAAAACACCAACAAGAAAATTGAAGGAAATTGTTTTGGCCTTGAAGCTCGAAAAAGTTTTAACCAAGGACCAGATATTTAGCATGTACCTAAACGAGATTCCTTATGGTGGTAGTGTTTATGGAGTAGAAGAAGCCTCCCAGACTTTTTTTGCCACAACCTCTAGCGCTGTGAACATTGCCCAAGCTGCGTATTTGGCAGCCCTTCCTCAGGCTCCGACATACTATTCTCCTTACGGACTGCACAGAGACGCTCTGGACCAAAGAAAAAACCTAGTCCTCCGAGAAATGCTTAGTGATGGAAAAATAAACCAGAGCGAATATGATGACGCCCTCAAAGAAAAAGTTGTGTTCCTTCCAAAATCCAGCGGTAACATAAAAGCTCCGCACTTTGTCATGTTTATAAAAGATTATTTGGAAAACAAATACGGTACCGATGTCTTGGAGCAAGGAGGCCTCAAGATAACAACCACGCTAAACTACGAACTTCAAGCCAAGGGAGAAGCCATAGCCGAAAAATACGCCAAAACAAACGAGGTGAACTTCAACGGCTCAAACGACGCCTTCGTGGCTATAGATCCGAAAACTGGTGGCATACTGACAATGGTCGGCTCCCGCGACTACTTTGATACAAAAATAGACGGCCAGTTTAATGTGACTACAGCCCACAGACAACCTGGATCAACTTTCAAACCCTTCGTCTATGCCGAGGCTTTTATAAAAGGCTACACACCAGAAACTGTTTTGTTTGACCTACCAACACAATTTTCCGCCAAATGCCAGCCCGATAATCTGACAAACGATAACGGATGCTACTCCCCACAAAACTATGACGACAAATTCAGGGGGTCCATGACTCTCCGCAACGCTCTGGCTCAATCAATAAACGTACCGTCTGTAAAAGTTCTCTATTTAGCCGGCATACAAGATTCTATCGATCTGGCAGAAAATATGGGTATAAAAAGCTTGGGCAACCCGAATCAATACGGTCTGACCTTGGTTCTTGGAGGTGGTGAGGTTTCTCTTTTGGATATGACGTCGGCTTATGGTGTTTTCGCAACAGAAGGAGTTCGCAATCCGTATACAGGAATATTAAAAGTTGAGGACAAGGACGGAAAAATATTGGAGGAGCTGACACCCAAGTCAAGTCATGTCATGGAGCCGGAAATAGCCAGAAAAATTTCTGATATTTTAAACGATAACATTGCTCGCACTCCTCTATACGGAGCAAATTCTGTCATTTATTTTGGCGACCGTGATGTGGCTGTCAAAACAGGTACCACAAATGACTACAAAGATGCGTGGACAATAGGATACACGCCGAGTGTTGTTGTCGGAACATGGGCTGGAAATAATAACAACACACCAATGGCCAAAAAAGTCTCTGGTCTTATTGTGGCTCCTATGTGGCGAGCCTTCATGGATGAGGCGCTGAAAACAGTACCAATAGAAAGCTTCAACAAACCTCTGGTAGAGGACTCTTATGATCTTAAACCTGTCCTTCGTGGTAAATGGGAAGGTGGTACATCGACAGTTATCCCGGGAGTAATAGATCCCCTAGCCCCATCCAACACGGGAACAGAGATGCTTTCTGGCGGTGTTCACACTATACTATACTGGTTAAATAAAAACGACCCTCGAGGGCCAATCACAATGCCTGTAACTAGCGATTCTCAATTCACTAACTGGGAATACCCTATTCGTGTATGGGCAGCTCAAAATGGATATCAGTAAAATCCTACTCAAACGAGATTACATCAAACTTCCATGGACTCCTTTTAGCAATTCAAGGTCTTTATGTGTTTTAATAAGCAAAGTTTTATTTTTCTCTTCCAAACTTTTTATTACATTCATACCCGCCTTGTCCCCCACCATATCTTCATATATTTCTCTAAAAGCGGCAAAATCTTTTATAAAACAATGTCCTCCAGCACCTCTGCCACTTTTATGGATAGGTGAGGCATACCTGTTTGGAATAAACGGGTCTGCAACCAGTGCTGGTTCTATATTTTTCCAATTGGCCCCCATCTTCTGTGCAAGATCATATACGAGATTGAAAAATATTATCTGAGTATAGCCAGCGCAGTTATGCGAGTATTTTATTATTTCTGCTTCGATGCTTCTTACGGTAAGACTTTTCGGTGCTTTGGCCAACATAGAATGAACCAGTTTTGCCGCTTTTTTATGTTTTGGTGTTTCCTTGGTTATCCCAACAATATTTACAAATGGGTGAGAGGCATCATAACTTGCGGTTGCTTCACTTAAAAATTCTGGTGAATGCATGATTATTCTATCTGGAAATTCCTTTTGTATTTCTCTGGTTAGCCCAGGAAATACAGTTGACTTTAAAACTACAATTTTATTCCTTCCTGTCAAAGGTAGTACGGAGTATATAATACTTGCATCATATCCATCTGGACTCGTGGGTGTTGGTACTGCAATAAAAACAACATCACACTTTTTAATTGCCTCTTTGTTTTGGTCGTATGGTTTTTCCTTGGCATATCGAATAACTTTATATCCACGGGCTTCAAAATCATTGGCATAATTTTTACCAATATACCCTTGACCAATAAAACCAATTACTTTACTTGCTTTCATTGTTAGTATTTTATGCTATTTTATATCTACTATTTTTATGGAAGTCGAGTTGATAATGTTTTCTAAAATTTTATTTTTGAAAATAAAAATTTTGTTTTTTACTGCAGGAGAGGATTTTATGTAAACAACACAATCTTTTATTTCTATATCTTTGGGAGAAATGTTTAGTTGTGTATTCTTTTCTATGATTTCTATTACTTGTTTTTTATGAAATTCTGTATCAGCTACGTTTTTTGAAAACTTGTCTAGGAATGAAGAGATGTTGAACATGGTTGATTTTCTTAACGAACGATAGTGAGTCCTTGAAAATCACCACCTTGTGAAATAAAATCTTTCAGATTTTAACTTTTACTTTGTAAAAGTTATTTCACAGGGTAAAGAAAATTATAGACACTTCGTTCATTAATTTTCATTTATTTATTCATAGGCATAACCAAATATAAAAATGATTTGTCTCCAACGCCCCGAATTATCATGGGCTTGTTTGTATCAGAAAAAGACAGTGATATGCTATCCGAATCGACCGACTGGAAGCAGTCGATGATGTATTTGTAATTGAAACTTATGGTCAAATCATCACCTTTTATAACCGCGTCTATGTTGTTCACATTTTCGCCAACATCTATGTTTTTTGTGGTTATCTTGAATACCTTGTTTTTCGGTTCTATGTGGAAAGTGACCTGACTAAATTTATCGGAAAAAATATTGGAAATGCGTAGGGCGCTTATGAAATCCTGCTTCAAAACAATAACTTCAGTTTTTATTTCCTTTGGAATGATCTGTTTATAATCAGGAAAGGTGCCATCTATGACCCGTGAAGTTATATATATATCATTGTATGAGAAAGCAATCTGGTTTTCATTTAGATAGACATTTACATCATCTTTTATATCCTCTAGTGTTCTTATTATTTCCCCGACATTTTTGAATGGAATTAGAATTTGACTAAAGTCTTTGTGTTTTTTTACTCCGACTATTTTTTCCGAAAGCCTGAATGAATCCGTTGCGGCAAAAACCACACTATCGTCATCGGATGCCAGAAGAACGCTGGATAAAACTGGTCTTATGGTAGAAACTGAAGAGCTGTACATTACCGATTTGAAGCCTTTTATTAGAAGTGGAACATTAAATGTAAACGGTTTGTCTTTTGAAACTTTTGGGATGTTTGGGAAATCATCGATTGGAAAAGTTTTAATGAGAGACTCCGAGTGTTTGGTTGATATTTTTAGATTTCCGGAAACCTCCTCTAAAACTATATTTTTGTCGTTTGTTATGTTTGATATAAAGTTGTACAAAACCGATCCAGAAACCGCAATCTTGCCCTCTTGATTAACCTTCACGGGGATACTGATTTCAATACCAATATCAAGGTTTGTGGCTTTTATGGTTAGGGTGGAGTTATGAGCCTCCAACAAAACACAACTCAAAACAGGAAGTGTTATATTTTTTCCCGTGATCCTTTCGGCTTTGCCAATGGCATAGACTAACTTTTCTTTTATACATTCGATGTTCATAGTAGTATTTTATTTCATTTTTAAAATTTTATTACTATACAGAGCTTTTTGTGTGGAATACCTCATTTTCTTTATATTATAAGCCATATTTTATGATTAAGTGTGTGGATAACCCTGATTTGGGTGTGTATAGTTTTGTGTTTTCAACAACTTTTGTGTGAGTTTTGTATTGGTTATTAACATACTATACACAGTATTATGATTATGAGAAGTCTAAACAAATATAGACCTCAACTGATTTATTTCTTGCACCAGAACATCATCTCTAGCCATATCGTTTTTTATCTTCTCACAGGAATGCATTACGGTGGTGTGATCTCGACCACCCAGTTTTTCTCCTATAGCCGGATAAGAGATATTAAAGTCTTCACGCAGAATATACATAATTATTTGTCTAGGTTTAATAATCTCCTTTTTGCGAGTTTTGTCATAGATTAATTGTTCCTCTATATTATAAAACTCAGCCACGGTTTTAATAACCTCTTTTGTTGAGACGAGCTTTTTGGGTTTAGTATTGTTTTTTACAAGATTTTTTACTTCAGACAGGGTCACTTCTCGATTTTTGAGCTGGGCTTGGCAGGTTATTGAGTTGATTATACCCTCAAGCTCTCTTATGTTTCCAACAACAGAAAAAGCCAAATAGTCCACCACTTCCTTGGACAAGGAGTAATGACTACCACTCGATTTTGATCTAATAATAGCCGCTCGTGACTCGTTGTCTGGAGTGGGTATATCAACGATCATTCCCGCGCTAAACCTTGATTTTAGCCTGTCTTCCAGGTCTTGAATTAATCCAGGGTGTTTGTCTGAGGAAAAAATAATTTGCCTGTTGTTGTCATAGAGATGGTTAAAGAGATGAAACAGCTCTTCTTGGATTTTCATTTTGCCGGAGAAAAACTGAATATCATCCATGATCAAAACATCGTATTTTCTGTATTTTTCCTTAAAGAAGTTCGGTTTGTTTGTGGTTAGAGCGTTAACAAACTCTTGAGAAAATTTTTCCGAGGTGGTGTAGAAGACTTTTCTATTACTGGTGTTTTTTATGTGGTTGCCAACGGCTTGGATTAGGTGAGTTTTTCCATGTCCCGTTCCTCCATAAATAAAAAGCGGGTTGTAAACAATTCCAGGTTTTTTGATAATAGCTTGGCTGGCCGCGTGAGCGAACTCGTTGAATGGTCCAACAACAAAAGTCTCAAATGTATAGCGTGGATTTAGGTTGTCGTCTTTGTTTATGTATATGTCAGCGATGGGAAGCTCTTTGTTGGTTTGTAGTACCTTTTCCACCACCTGCTTGTCGACCATAGGCTCTTTTGAGATGGTATAGTGTAGGGATTGGATGCTTGGAGAGTTGTTGCGCAGGGCCTTTAGAATAAGGTTGTGAAACTTGCTTCCTAGCCAGTCCTGGACAAAGGTGTTTGGAACAGCCAGTGTTACAGCACTCTCTTCCTGCTTTATTATAGACGTGTCTTTAAACCATGTGTTGAAATTTGGTTTAGAGAGAGAAAGTTCCATCTCTACCAAAACGCTATCCCAAAGTTTTTTACTATCCATAGTGGCTACATTATATAGTGAATAAAAAAATATCATACTTGTTAAAAGACCACGGATATGTTAGTAATATGGGGATAAGAAGTGGATAGTAAAAAGTGTGAAAGTAGAAAGTTAAAAGTGTCAACCCTTTTTCATGTTTTCTCCTTTCATACTTTCACACTTTAAACTTGTTACTTTTAACTTAAACATCATGTCTCAAACATATCAACCAAAAAAGAGAAAAAGAGCAAAAGCCCACGGCTTTCTAGTTCGAAGCAAATCAAAAACAGGCAGGAATACCATCTTGCGACGCAGGAGAAAAGGCCGAGAACGACTGTCTACAGTCTAATTTTCAATTTTGCAATTTACAATTTCCAACCAATTCTTAATGTTCAATTGATTCAATTTGAAAATTAATTCATTGTAAATTCAATGAAAATTGAGAACTGAAAATTGAAAATTTTTATATTATGCTTCCCAAAAACAAAAGAATTCCAAAACAGTACTTTCCCTATATTCTAAAAAACGCCAAAAGATATAATTCGGAGCACTTGATCCTTTATATTTGTCCGATTGATTCTATTATAAAGAGTAAACAAAGCAGGTTCTCCTTTTCACTCTCCAAAAAAGTTTCTCCTCTGGCCTCTGACAGAAACAAATATCGCAGACGAGGCTATTCTGTTGTTTCCAAATACCTAAAACAAACCAAAGGCGGATTTTTTTGCTTTTTCTCTTTCAAGAAATCTAAAACAAAACCAACTTTTGATGTTTTACACGGAGAGATAAAAGAGTTACTCGAGACTTCTTCTGTGTTATAATCCCCAGATGTCCGCTTTTTTCAACGCAACAATATATCAGCCTTTTTACAACGCCTTCATTTTTCTTATTGGTTCACTGCCTTTTCTCGATGCTGGAGTAATCATTATAATTTTCACAATTATAACTAAACTAGTACTGCTACCACTGTCGATCAAGGCCTCTATTGCTCAGATGGAAATGAAGAGCCATGAGAAAAATCTCAATGATATAAAGGAAAAGCACAAAGACAATAAAGAGGAGTATGGCAGGAAACAACTAGAATATTACAAAGAGCACGGCATCAATCCTTTTTCCAGCATTTTCATACTGCTCATCCAACTGCCTATTCTTATCGGGGTTTATCAAGTTTTTATCAAATCAGGTCTGCCCGCTATAAACACTGCACTTTTGTATTCGTTCGTGTCGGCTCCTCTCGTGGTAAACATGCTTTTTCTTAACCTCATAGACATATCTCACAAAAGCCTAGTCTTGGCCCTATTGGCCGGCATCACGACCTATTTTCAGGCTAGTTTTGCCTCACCACTCCAGACAAAAGGCAATACTTCCAAACAAGGTGATTTGGCCAAGGCTATGGCTGTGCAAATGAAATATATATTGCCCGTCTTTATGGCTTATATTTCTTATATTATTTCTGGAGCCGTGGCTCTGTACCTTATCACCAGTAACTTATTTGCTATTGGTCAGGAGCTTTATATAAAGAAAAAATACCATAAGACAACAATAGTTGTCTAAATTTTCAATTTTCAATTTTGCAATTTCCAATCAATTCTCAATGTTCAATTGATTCAATTTGAAAATTAATTCATTGTAAATTCAATGAAAATTGAGAACTGAAAATTGAAAATTATTTAGTTAAATCTAGACTCCACAAGCTGTCATCAATCTTGTTTATAAAAACTAAATACTGCTCGTTTTCAGATAGTATCGGTTTTATGACATCTATATTTCTGCCTGACTCGTCGCTCAAGTTTTCAATAAGTGAGGAAGTATTGTTTTTTAGATCATATTTCCAAATATCATCAGTCAAGGAGATGAGGCCTTTATACCAGTTTGTTAGACCGCTACCATCTAGGCTCTCTCTTGGTACGGCACAGTAGATAATGTTTTTATCCAACTTGCTCCACGCACATTTTTCAGGGAAAGTTGTTGGGGTGATCTGCGATGTCGACTTGGACTTTGTATCAAATAAAAAAAGATTGCTTTGCCCAACCCCTTCAAGATACAAAATTTGTGTGGCGGCAGAATTTGTTAGAGTAGAAAGTCCAGAGATGTCTCCAAGAATCTTTTTGACTTGGCCCGATCCGGTATCAACAAAATAAAGAAAACCACTTATACCCTGGGCTGGTTTTGTAGTTAGGGCTACTGTTTTATTGTTTACAAACTGTGAAAGAAGTTCCTTTATCGGAGAATTCCATATCTGTGCTCTTTTTGTACCAGCAAAGTTTGAAACGTAGCCTTGAGAGCCCGCGTCGTTTTGCTCAAGATAAAAGACGCTATCCCCCAAAACAGAGACCTCGTTTATTTTTTGAGAAAAGAGAGTAGCCGAGACGTTTTGTTCTGAGGTCGTCGCTGCTCCACTTTTAATAGCCAGTGAATAAGTATCGATTGTTTGGTCATCGTCCTTCAAGTATTGGGCGACAAGATAAGCATTTTTACTACCCCATAATGCATTGTAGACAAGAGGGATAGTGGTGTTTGATATGCGGTTCTGGTCCGGCGAGAATAGTTCCACTTCAAATATGTGTCCGGTGGCTTTTTCTATATAGCGTACCAGAGTGCCCACTCCAGTACTTGTGGCGCTCTTAATATCCAAAACTCCCGCTCCAGCCACGGGTTCAATGGAAAGCAGTCTCAGCTTTTTTGTATAGTCTGTGGGAGGCGGTACTGTTGGTTCGTTTTGCGTTGTGGTTGCCGTTCTCACTGGGTTGTCTGTTCCACCAAAAGGAAAAAAACTTCTGAATCCAATGGTTGTTCCGTTTGTTGTGCCGTTGTTGTTTTGAATTAAAAAGTAATAACCAATCAAACCTACGAAAATCAGTACCAGAGCCAGAGAAAGAATAAATATAAATAGTTTTTTTGACATAACTTTTTATTAAAATACCACATGCCAGTGGTTACCAGTTGATCCGGGTTCACTACCACTTTCATCTAAAAATTTAACGATTCGGCCACTACTTAAGTGAACCGTATAAACAGGACCAAATCTTGTTAGCTCAGTTCCTGTTTTATTTTTTGCTACAAAGGCATCTAAACCAGAACCCTTCGACAGGTCAACTGTTGCTATGCCAACACCATGAGACAAATGTCCATCCTCAGTTCCACCTGTTATAGTTATCGCGCAACCACAGCCCGAGCTTGATTTTAGAGTCAGCAATCCTTGAATCGCCGATTCGTGCAATCCGTCTAAGCTCGTGCATCCCCTAGTTTGTCCACTACCACATGGGTTAGGATGGTTTACATTTATTCCCGCAAGTCTTGCTCTTACAGCCGCATCAGCTGCAATTTGCTCTGCTGTTGGTGGAGTTCCTACTCCTCCAGGAGAGGTAGTGGTCGCTGTGGGTACTCCTTTCGCTATATTCGGCTTTTGAAGCGTGAGATCAAACGACAAAATTTTCGGATTTATGGTGTATAAAAGAACATAGGCTCCAATAACTAAAATTAGTCCCCACAAGGCGTGTTCAATGTATTCTCGTCCCTGTGACTTACCAGTGATAGCATCCGATGTTGCATACATGATTCCTCCAAATGTAATCATGACAAAGGCCATGACAGCCGCTAAACCTATGCCAAATTTGAAAGCGGCGGGGATATATGTTGTTAAGTCGGTTTTTCCTGTGGCATCTCCAATGCCGGGCAGTGGAGCTAAGACTGTATAGTCATTAAGCGCATAAGTCACGGTGGACAAAGACAACATCATCACCAATATCGAGAAGAAAATTATTTTTTGGGTCTTTGTTTTCATTTTATTTTCCAAAACTCAAAGCAAAACTTTGGGACGCATACTGAAGTATTTTACTACTGTTTTCTATCGAAAGTGAGATATTTGATGTGCCAGAAGTCCCCTCTACATGCCGGAAAACTTGCTCCATCAGATTTCCGTTGTTTATTGGCGCGCCGTTTATGGCCCATTTATAAGTCAAGGCTGAAGAGGTCGGATCGAGTGACCCAAAGAAATAAGGCATAGCTACCACGTTTATCTCTTTGGCTGGATTGAGATTTACACTTCCTTGCAGAGCTTTTTGGAATTGTATGCCATATATAGGGTTTTTGGCGTAAAATAGGATTGACGGATCAACAGGCTGGACTGAAGTACTAGCATAACCAACATCATCCGTGTTTTGTGTGGTAACCTCCACCTCTATAGTGAACGGTCTTGATATAAGAGGTCCGGTAAATGAATATGTATTTTTGCCAAAACCGGAGGTATAATCGATTACAGTGCCATTCTTTTTCCATTTATATATAAGACTGTTGGTTGGAAATTCAGAACCAGAGGGTGAAATAATATGGGGTATAGCGATGAAGGTTATATAGTCCTGATGGCTGAAAAGCGTCTTGCCTTTATAAAAAGGAGGTACAAAAGCCTCCGCTTGCCAGATCAAATCAACCGCACTTGGTTTTATATTGAGAGTTTTATTCACAATCTCTCCCTCTTTTGTTTTTATAATTATATCTACTACGGTTGTGGTATTTATATCACCGACCGTAAAGCTGAAATTCTTCTCTCCTACTCCTGTTTTTAGAGTTTTACCATTTATATTCCACGTAATATTTGCTGAATTTAAGTCCGTCCCGTAACTGGTGAGAGATAGGTAGGCCTGACCAAGCGGTTTAGGGTTTTCTGGAGTCAAAGTGACGTCCACAACTGTCTTATTTAGGTCTGTCCCGACTTGAGCCACTGCCATATTAAAAAGCCCAAAACTGAAGACGATGAGTAGTAGAAAAATAGAGTAACGCATTTATCCGCACACTAATTTTGGCATTGTGTTTTTGTTGCTTGTTATATATTAGTCACAAGATATGATTTTCTGATCAAATTTTAGTAATCAGGGATTTTTGTGAAAACACGATGCAACGATGCCAAATTTAGTGTTCGGATTAATTGTACCACACCACCTATCTATAGGCATACATTTATACACACTCTTATCCTTTTATTCCCTAAGTCCGACATAGGGGTGATATAATAATATTGTGAAAAATAGACAAAACATTTTTGAAACTGGAGAATATTACCATTTATATTCTAGAGGAAATAGTAAGCAGGATATTTTTCTCGATAATCATGATAGGGAGCGTTTTACGAAATTACTATATCTTTGCAATTCAACTAAGAATATAAATTTTAGAGATGATATAGTAAATGAAAATATTGATGCATGGGATTTTGATCGCGGCGGGAGAATTTTATCAATCGGAGCATGGGTTATGATGTCAAATCATTTTCATTTGTATGTAAAATGTCTAGATAATTCTGAGTCCCCTATGTCGGACATAGGTGATGACATAGGTGATAATGGTATATCCATGTTTATGAGAAAATTACTAACATCGTATGTAAAGTATTTTAACAAAAAATATGAAAGGACTGGTGGATTATTTGAGGGTAAATTCAAGTCGGTGCACATAACTGATGATAATCAAGCCAAATATTTATTTTCATACAATCACCTTAATCCTGTAAAAATAATAGATCCGAATTGGAAAGAAAATGGGATTCGGGATCAGAAGAAAGTCCTTGATTTTCTCGATGGGTACAGATGGAGCAGTTATTCAGATTTTAGAGAGGTTAAAAGGCCTGAAAATAAAATAATTAACCCAAACGATTTTCCGGAGTATTTTTCAGATGTGAAAGTTTTTGATCAAGAAATTTTTGATTGGTTAAGTTATAATCTCCCTATGTCGGACATAGGATAGTATAGGATAGTACTTAAATCTCTTTTTTCATAAGGTATGTCTTGGTATTTTGGGTTAACCATTCGTCACTTTGAACTACTCTTTCCGTTGTTACCATATTGAGGATTTAATGAGTCAAAATCACGACCCGCTATTGTATTGGTGGCGTTGACGATTTGAACATTACTAAATTTGAAACCATGTCTTTTTTCTGGAGAGCCATCAAAAATAACCTCCCCACGATTAGCTCTTTCGAAAGCTCGTAGCAAAACGGGGTCATCTTTTTCTTTGTCTTCAATATGATTATGTTCCATAATCCAGTGAGCTTTTAACAATCTTTCCTTATCTTCTTTGCTGAGGTCTGGTTTAGCATTAAGTTCCCATAGTTCGTCATGGATTGACATGGAGTCAGTTTTACCATTATTTTTACTACTATCTGATGGGATATTTGACTGATTTCCTGATGGAATCCCCCTTCCTTCTTGACCAGGTGGGAGCATATCATTTCTGTTCTTTCTTTTTGTTGCTTCTAGGTTTCGCCTTTCTTGTGTACCCCTACTAACATCAATAATAGAATCAGTAGGTCCACCGCCTATGACCGCCTGTTTGCGTAGTGCATCAGTAGCTTCATTACCCATATGAAGACCGCCATAAGGCTTATTTTTGTCTAGTCGTTTTGTTGGACGAGTTTTCTCTTTATTTTTTGACTGATATCTCGGCTTATCCGTCCATTTGTCACTATAAACATTTCTAAACATGTCAAAGAAAGCGATACCTTCCATTATTACATTCTCGTCTATCTTACCTTGTGATCTATTGTAAAGAGTATCCTGTGCCTTGATCAGCAATATACTAATCAAAACCCCCGCAGTTATTTCTGGTATGGCATTTACTACAGGTACTATGCCGATGAAGGGAAAAACATATCTAGCAAAAAATTTCACTCCTCTTTCCGAGGTTACAAGATATTTTACGGCTGTATCAGCCTTGTTCCAGCCCAGTATAGAAGTCCATGTGTAAAATGTTAACCAAGCATAAACCCCAACAAGCATAGAGCCTATCCAGCCAATAAAAGGTATCCAATCTAAGCCAAATTGTAGTAAGTCATAAAAAAGAGCAACAGAAAGCATTAAAAAGACAGTTGTATTTGTACATCGGTTTCTTTTTTCAAATCTGGCCGCTGACTCGGCCATTTGTCTTCCGATTTGCCCCAATTTGTTTTGGAGTTGAGGAGGAATAGTCTTCTCCTGAGGATTTTCGGCATCATTTTCCATAACTTTAGTATAACAAAAAATAACAAAATCTCTTTCTCACCAAAAACTTTTCAGAGACCGTTCGCTCTCTCCTGCGTCGAGCTCACTTAGTCCTCGGCCTGAATCTGTCAAGGTAGGGTACCTTGACAGAGCCAAGCTTCAGGCCTGTGGAGTCTCTGAAAAGATTTTGCCTCGACGAGGTTTTGTTATTTTTCCGCACTACCCTCCAGCTCCGCCTTGGCTTTCTTTATCGAGAGAATTTGTGAAGGGTCAGATGTAATTATTTGCTCTTCTGTGTAGGAAGCGATGACTTTTATTGCCACGTGCTTGAGACCGGCAAAGAAAATACCTTCACCAACATCGGACTCTAGTAGCAGGTATTTCTCCTCATCTGTCAGGTTAAACGTGGCTTGTAGTTTATCTATGGCAGTTGGTGATTGTTTCAAAAGGATCTGAATAGAAGAGTTTGTAATAATAGGCACACCGTATGGAGATTTCATGAAGTCGTCCACGTCCTGGGTTATTGTAGCTAGGCCAAGGAAATATTTTCTTCCGCGTTTGGCCAGAGAGAGAAGGAAAGAGGCCGTGTCTTCTGACTTCATCATCCACCACGCCTCGTCTATGACAAGTAGTCGCTTTTTCAGTTTCTTCCTGATCATGTTCCATATATAGTGCATGACTATATACATGGCGATTGGTTTCAATTCATCCTCCATATCGCGCAGAGAAAAGACGATAAACTTCTTATTTATATCAACATTACTTGGTCTATTTATGAACCCAGCCCATGTGCCACGGGTGTATTTCGACAGTCTCTGGGCAAGAGAGTCCCCTCCTTCCATACCAGAGAGAACCAGCTCAAAATCAGACATCAGTGGCGGCTCAACGTTTTCAAAGTTGGAGTCTGCTGTGATGTCTTTCAGCGCGTAAGTTTCCGTAATAGCTCGGTCGATTATAGCGTCTTCCTCTGCCGAAAGTCCTCCCATCATGATTCGGAAAAGCCCAACAAGGTTTATAATGTTTGAACGCAAAACATTTGAAAACGACTCCCCTTCGCTCGGCGCAGAGAGTTCAAACGGATTTATGTGGTGCTCGGAGTTAAGAGAAATGTTGAAGTATCTACCACCCACCGCCTCGGCTAGGTACTCGTACTCTTTTTCTGGATCTATGACGATGACATCGGCGTCAAACATCAGAGTTCGCAATATCTCCAGTTTAGTCATAAAACTTTTACCAGATCCGCTCTTAGCGAAGCAAATCGAGTTATAATTCTCCAAAGAAAATCTGTCAAAAAGAATCAAAGACGAGTTGTGCCTGTTTATCCCATACAAAATACCTTTATCCGAAGTCAGGTCAAATGATACAAAAGGAAAAAGGGACGACAGTGGTGATGAATTTAGTTTGCTATAGACCTGCAGACCGTCAGTTCCGAGAGGAATAGTGGTTTTGAAAGCCTGTTCTTGTTGGAAAAGCGCTGGTTTAACGTAAACCAGTTTGGCCTCGAGAATTGATTTGACTTCGGATTCTATTTTATCCAGTTCCGAACTTGAGTCTCCATATATAGTAATGTAAAGTCCAACATCAAAAAGTCTTTCCTGTGCTTGCTGTAGCTCATCACGCAAATTTTCCAAATCTTGATATGCTGTGTCGAGCATTGGGTTTCTGACTAGGCCCTTTGCCTCGCGAGTATTTATTTGGCTCTGCACCTCGGCCACTTTTTTCTGAAATGTTCTTAAAACCTGGGCCGTTTCTATCGGTTGTATGAAAATAGCTATATCAAATATTTTATCGAGGTTTATTATCGGTCCGAACCAGTTTTCAGACAAATATCTCGGATAGGAAATAACGAAAAAACTTCGGAGAACCTTTTCGCCGAGGTTTATTTCTTTCGGCGTCACCTCGAGAGCGCTTGGAGCAATAATATCTTTCAATTCCAAAGTGCCAGAGTCATATATCTCCTGCGGCAATATCGTAGATATTTGAGCCTCCTCTTTTTTCGGTTTTAAAAAATCAAAGATTGACATTGTAGTGTGAAAGAAAAAAGTTAAAAGTGTGAAAGTTAAATAACCATCTTTTTAATAAAACCAGCTAACATCTTTGAGATTTCTGTCGTTGAAAAGTTAAGTCTGTCAAAATCTTTCTGAGAGATATATTTAAAGTCTAAACTTAAGTATAACATTGATCTAACCTCACCACATGAGCCTTTTGAAATGTATAAAAACTTTCTAAATTCTTTATTTCCTAATCTTTCAAAGCCTTCTGCGATGTTGTTGGAGATGCTTATTGTTGCTCTTTGAATTTGATCTCTGAAGCTAAAATCTCTACAAGATTTAAAACACTGGTATATCTCTATCGCTAAACCCTTACTTTTTTGCCATGTTTGCATATCTTCAAATTTTTCTATTTTCATTGCATTACTTTCAACTTTCTATTTTTATCTCCTCACTTTCACACTTTCTACTTTCACACTTTCAACTTAGCTTTATCGGCTTCTCAGCATCCCCAGGATTAAATATTTTGTAGAACAGCTCTATGACCTCCTCTGTTCCCAGACGTATGACCCGTATTCCGCATCTGGACAATCCCTGCTCGACCACAGAAACCCTTTGTTCCAACTGGGTTCTGTTTTCTTCAAACCCCGCTTGTTTTGCCTGTAGCTCCTCTCCCGCTGATTTCTTTTTGAAAAACCCAGCCACGCCTCCGCTTTTTATGTTTATCATTGCCGGATCGTAGGAAACGATAATGAAAAAACTTTTTGTCATTATGTTTGTTGTCTCGGTAAATTTGCGTATGAACTCTATGTATTCCTGAGTTTGTATTTTCATAAGATCATTTATCTGCTCTTTATACCTATCCTCTAGCAGGGCTATATACGGCCGTATATCTAGCCTTCTAGACTGGATGCATATTTGTATAGAAAAATCCAAAGAGTTTAGAAAATCCTGAAACTGCAGGATGATGGCGTTGCGTTCATCCTCGGATTTAAGAGAAAAGTTAAGAGACGATGCCAAAACAACACCTCGCATAGAGCCATCTTTCAAAACAACAATGCCGTCACGCACTTCTTTTATCGGAACGAACTCTTGTGTGGCTTTGGATGAGACGGGCATGGAATAATTATAACATAATTTTCAATTTACAATTCTCAATTTTCATTGAATTTACAATGAATTAATTTTCAAAATTGTAAATTGAAACATTGATTGAAAATTGTAAAATTGAAAACTGAAAATTACTTCGTATTCTTTCCATCGTTCCCCGTCAGTGGATTTAAATTCTCATTTATATCCAGCGTCCATGACAGCTCCTTTAGTTTGCTGTCAGAAAGTCTTGGCACATAGACCTCTGTATTTGCCGGTGTCGCCACATCTTTCTTTACTATTTCTTTGGGTTCTTTTTTCCAAATGTAGAGATTTTTTTTGGTATAGAAAAGAAAAGCCGATTCGAGAAAGTCAATAAATGGTTTATTGTTTATTTTATAAAAAGCCAAAGCAAGTGATAGTGGAATAATAACAACTATCAGTATTAGGGATATATAAATAGGCAGATAGGAGTACATGATGAAAGACATTCCCGCTCCACCAACGAGGTATATAAACTGCTTTATGGTTAAAGGCCCTATGACCTTGTCCTCTATTTCTATAAATTGTGGTACTTGGTAGCGCATGGCCTTTTATTATTATTTTGGTTTAAAACCGATTTGTTCCTTCTTTTTTAATGGTGGTGGAATTTTTAGTTTATCAATTTCTGAAGCAAGTAAGTTTATAACTGACCCATGTTTTTTCTGGGTATTTTCTATTTTCTCTATACGACCAGCCAGCTCTTTATTGTTTGCTAGCATTTCTCTTAATTTTACAAAAGCGCGAATTATTAAAATATTCATTTGCACGGCTCGCTTGCTATTTAGCACAGAAGATAACATGGCGACACCATGTTCTGTGAAGACATGGGGTAAGTAACGACGACCACCATAGGTATTGTTCAAGGTCTCAAATTGCGACCTTGAACTTGAGGTTCCAAATTGGAACCTCAAGTTCGTGACTTCTTCCTTGTTTAATTGAAACATAAAATCTTTTGGAAAACGATCAAGATTCCTTCGAACTGTCTTGTTTAGGTTTTTTGTAAGAACTTGGTACAAGTCTGCCAAGTCACTATCAAGCATAACTTTTTGTCCACGAACTAGATAAATTCGTCGCTCTATAATTTCGACCGGGATGGAAACTACTTTTGTGGGCATTTTTTTCTGTTTCATATTACTCAATGTTTTCCCTGTACGGATCCACCACATATTTGTGATCTATTTTAACTGGTTCCGGTTTTAGTGGCTCTGGAGCTGTCGGTAGATTGACTGGAATAGTTGATTTCTCTTCTTCTATTGGCGCCCCTGTAAATCTTGGAACTTCAACCGGTCTCTGGACTGCTTCAGGTCTATTTATGTGAACTTTTTCTCCCCTTGCCTCGCTCGTCTCGCTCTCGCTTTGGCGTAGCGGGCTGAAGCCCTGCGAAGGCGGGTCCTCCTCTATCATAGGCAAAATTTCGGGTTTGATTTCAGGCACCTTGGGTTCTGTGCCAAGGGGAGTCCTTGCCATAATTTGGAAGGGTTCTGGTTTTTTTCTCCCTATGTCCGACATAGGTAAACCATGAACTTCATTAGAAATTTGAGGTTTGGATTTTGACATTATTTCCTCTTTCTTCTCTACTGTTCGTAGCGCATACTCAAAAACCCTAGTTTCTAAATCCTCATTTATCTGTTCAGCAAGAAGTCGAGAAATTCCGAGGTCGGCGATGATAGTTTCTAGGAATGTATCAGGATCCTCTAGTCCAATCATAACCAAAAGCACTGTATTTATTAGTGAATCTGCTTGGGTGTCACTAAGAGAATATTTCTTGGCAATTTCTGCTGTTCTTTCCTCCCAAACACCATCAAAAATCAAATCCTGCACGGCTTTCGGCAAGTTCTTCACATAATCAGGCATTTTGTTTAGTGTTTCTGTATCCATGTTTTTAAGGTCCTGCTGGTGGTGGAGTTGGAGTCGGTGGAGGTGGTGGGGCTGGTGCAGTTGGAGCTGGTTCTGCCGCTGCTGATGGTGAGACCCCGCTCGCTGTTTTCTTTTCCTCCTCTTCTTCCAAGTACGCCGCTAGAGCAGCATCTTGCGCCTTTTCTTTCTTTGTCTTCTCTTTTGCAACTCCTCTAATCTTTCTTGCCACTGCTTCTCTTTCTTTTTTACTCATTGGCATTGAACCACCGAAGATAGTACTCGTTGTTCCACGAACGATATGATTCAGACCCCTCATAGCTTTATTTCCTCCTGTGTCAAAACTTTCTCTTTTCACTGTTTCCGTGAGTTCTGCTCTCTTCTCCTCCGTCAGGACCTCTCCGCTATCCAGCCTTGCTCTTGCTTTCTTGGCTGCATCTGTATCTTCGTGTCCAACTCTGGCGGCTACAAGTCCAACTCGTCTCTGGTACTCACTATTTAGAGCAGATTCATTGTCTCCCTTTGACGCATCCCTCATCTCTTTTAGTTCTTTTCTCTTTGCTTGGGCAGCGAGAAGTGCTGGTTGGCTTCTGTCTACCAAATCAGTCAATGTTCTAGAATCAGCCTTTTTCCTGTCGAGGCTCACTTGCAGTGCTTCTATCTCTCTTTCCACAATAGCTTTCTGTTCATCGGTAATAGCTTCTGCCATTTCCTTCTCTTTTTCCACTAGCTGTGCCTCAGCCTCAGTAACTTTTTCGTTTGCTTTATCAAGGTCGGCCTTTGCTTTCTCAGCCTTACCTTCAGCACTCGCCTTCCATTCGTCGGTATTAAGATTCTTTGCCATTACATCCGCCGCTTCTCCTGCCTCTTTGGCCACCCTGTCTTTTTCCTTTGCCTCTGCGTATGCGGCGTCAGATGGTTTGTATTGTTTTGCTTTTGCTTCGGCTTTTTTAACTTCCTCCTCTCGTATGGCTTTGTAGTTTTCTTTCTTACTATCAACTTTGCCAAAATCTACCCCCGACGTTTTTGCCAATGAACTAAATTTATTTGTCGCACGAACATCAAAACTGCTTGTTGCCGCCTTGTTTGCCGCGGCAAGTGTCATACGAGCACGAACATTGCCTTCCGCCGCTTTCTTCTTTAACTCCTCGTTATTTGCTTGGCTAGCTCCCCACCTGCCGAGAGTGTTTCTCTGTAGTCTTGCAGTTCCTCCCATTACCGCCCCACCAGCAAATGACATAGCTTCTCCCGAAAGTTTGCCGATTTGACTTGAACCTTGGGTGGCAAACTGTTTGGATATGACTAGGGATGCGATGGCTAGCCCTATAACAAGGGCAAAGTTAAAAAATAGATTAATGGAACCCGTATTCGATGGGTCTGTTCCACCAGCAAAAGCTGTCCACTTCGCGGGATCCAGGGCAATACCCGTAAACCCAGGGCTTGTTATAAGGATTAATACGACCCATGTCATAAGCATAAAAACTGGAGCAAAAAGGACTTGTCCCCATAAACTTTCCCACCATTGACCGGCGTATTTTTTTATTCCTCCCATACTGGGATAAGCCATGCCCATATAGGCTATTGGTGACAAAACCATGAGGACTATGAGCACGATATATCGGACTACAAACATTACACTGACAGAAAAAAATACGAAAGAGGTAATAAGAAATAGCACAGAAGCCATGAGCCCAACAGTAAGCATTTTATAATTATCGCCTCCACCACTCAGAGAAGAAAAGGCCTTAATCCCACCTAGAGCAAAAAATCCCTGAAGGCCCAGAGCTTGCTGGTAAGCGTTTGAAAGTCCGCTCGTGGCATCCACTGCTCCAGTGTCAGAAAGTATGCTGTTATACAAACCTACTGTTGCCACATTTGATGCGTCTATAATTACTTTTGTAAAAAACAAACTAAAGTTTATGAGAAGCGAAGCTAGGACTATGCCCGTAATAAACTTTTTTATGTTGGCGATGCTTCCTTGGTCGATGATAAGGAGTATGGCCTCATAGACCAGGAGAAATATAAAGCCGATGTTCATTATGTCTCGGAGAACTTTCCAGGCTATATTTATGCCCTCCATCTTGTTTATGTTTGCCGACATATCCACAATTGTTGTTTTTATGACAAAGTTCAGAATTAATCCAGCCAATCCGAGAATTAAACCCATTATTTGGAGTATTATGTAAGCTAACCAGCCTAATAAAGCCGGTCCCCATTCGAATGGATTTAACCAATGAAAGAAACCAGTGGATTGTTGGCCTTTTTCTTCTGCTGATTTTGCATTTCTACAGGCATCATAAGCAAGTCCTACCCCTTCGGAAGCACAAGGATCTGGTGCGGCCGTTGTTCCTGTCGGAGTTGCCGTTGGAAAATTAGTCATTGTGCCAGTGGTTGGGGTCGAAGGTAAAGGCGTTGTCGGAGCCTCCGCATCCACTTTACCCGCATAACTAAATACCCCCACCACAACCAGTATTAATCCCGTTAGAAGCAGACCGCGGCCCGTAAAAGTTTTTCTTATGTTTATTTTGTTAATTAAGTTCATCTCATTTTGCTTATTTGACTTTAGTCATCAAGCGGTCGCGGCTTATAACGGGATAAAATGTCAAATAAAAACTTTTTCATTTTACTTTAATTTCCGCCTACCGTCCCTCCGCTTGGGGTGCTACTCGCATAGCGGCCGACAAATTGTCTATAAGGCGCGCATACGGCAGGCCGTAGGTCAGGGATGCAACTTATTCCCTTTCTGTCTATTTCCAGGGCTTCGTAGTTCTCAATCGCTTTGATAAAAGATTCCTTTAACGTTGGATAAAAAGCTAAATTGTGGGCAACTTTCGCAGCAGTCTCTGGGGTGAAAACAGTTGTGTTTAAGCCTGCCAATATACAATAATATTGTGTTGTTAACGCTTCTTCGTCTCGCACGCCCTGCCAGACTACATCCGCCAAGTCATGGTAGGTCCATCCCGGCTTGGCATTGACCAAAGCCACGGTGCTGTTTCTGTCCAGCCAGGTGATGTCTCGACAGGATCCAGCCATTGCCCCGATAGTATCTCCATTTCGAAGCGTTTGGCCGTAATCCGAAGGTCCGCGGTTGGGTAGGGGTTTGTCTGTGATTTGAATCAGTCTGCCGTTGGATACGCCATTCCCGGAGACTTTGACTGTGGTTACGCCTTTTGGCATATTGCTTGGCACCAATGCTGTAGTTTCTGTTTTGTCTGAATTTACTGACCCAGTAGCGGAATGAACCTGGCCACTTGCGTCCGTTAATTGAACAGAGTTAGTCAAATTTCTGCCCACGATAGTGATTTGGGTTTCACCGGCATGGACCAGGAGCGGACGGACCGAAACGATCGCAGTAGCTCCGGCATCACCCGCGCGGATAGCGATATTGGGAGTATTATCTCCGAACCACTCCACGTCACCCTGCACCATTTGCCATTGAAAGTTATGGGTGCCCGGATCCATTGGCGGATAATTTAGGAAACCAAAAGTGACTTGCTGGCCCGGAAGGACATCGGTTTTGAGTCGTACTAGGCCGATGCGCCAAAATTGAGTGCCTAGTGGGTTTTGAGAACCGAGTTCGTACTTATCACCGGCCTTCCAAGTAGTTGTGCCTGTGTTCAGAAAAGTGATCTTGGCGTTAAAGAGTTTTCTCAAGGGTACAGACTGCGGCACCTGCTGTGAGACAAATTGAGCATGATTGCCGCTTTCTTGAGTAAAGGATATAGAAGAATTTGAAACGTCAGCACTATCACGCTGGTCATTACCATAACCAGTATAAACATAAGGAAAATCATAGTCTCCCGGATCGTAAGTTGGATTACCGCCACCAAAATCGATTTCCGGAGGTGTCACATAGCCGTCGCTCGGACCGCCGCCGGGATCACCGCCCCCGCCACCATTTGTTGGTGTATCAACGCAAGTTGTTTCCCCGTCTATATTCCTGGTGCATGTCCGTATAGGTCGCGTCTCTCTTGTGCTACAAGACATCTCTCCGTTTTCGTCCGTGGTGCAGTTAACTGTTGGGTTTGTCGATACTGGGTTAGGGTTTGAAATCGGTCTTGCCGCTTCGTCTCGTAGCTGGTCGGCAAATGATTTGCCACTCCCTGCGGTTTTTTCACTTGCGCCTTTTAGGCTACTCAAAGTTTTGCTTATCAGCTGATTCAACAGTGCGCCAATAATTTCATCAACCTCATCAGCCGCTCCCAGTCTACTAACACCCTCACCAAAGACTTTTGTCAGTTGGCTCTGGACAAGAGATCCAGGAGTAACAGTTTCTTTTTCAGAGCTTGAACACCCAGGGGAATCAGGTATGACTCCCACGCCAAATCTAACACTGCCCGCCGCTTCCCTTTTTCTGGCGTCATCGATTTCGGCTTGAGTCCATTTTTTGGCGTTGCTTTTGCATTTCTCGACAGACAGAAATCCCTGCCCTTGCTCCAGCTCTTTTTGTTTGGTTTCTTTTTCCGTTCCGACTTGTATTGACAGCTGATTTTTAGCATCGAGGTATGCACCATAGGGGTTGTTCTGGTTATTTTGAGTGACTTCAAACCAACCTTCCCATCCACCCTTGCTAAAGTCCTGTGTAAATTGATCATAATTGTCTTTAACCTTGCTCAGGGTACAGGCATAGTTTTGATTATCGTTTATATAATTTTTGACCAGAGCCAGACGGACTTGAGCTTTGAAGGGACTACAGAGGTTATTTAGCGCGGTACTGGAAAGAACATCCGAAGCTACTCTATCACCAACATCTAGAAAGAACTGCTTTGGGTCTGTCACATACCCAGGGTTTCCTTCAAATCCAGAGTTAATCCAGTTCACCGTGGAAGCGGTCAGTTTGCTTAGTACTGTGTTTATTATAGTGAAGACGATAGTGTCTGCCACGTATTCCTTTACTGCGTTTGAGACGTCAACATATTGGGCATAAGTTTTTTGTGGGAAAAGTAGGAGAAGTGAGAGAGCAATCATCCCAACTCCAGCTGATTTTTTGAAGCCGTGTAAAAAAGACATAATATACTAATATTATATATCAACAAGTCCTAGTTATACTAATGTTTCTGTTGAAAACTATTGGCTAAATATTTTATATGTTTGAGCCTGTTTTCTGGGCCAAGTATTTATTCACTTCAATCAGTGCGTTTTGAAATTTGATCATGTCGCTGTTGTATTGACCTATACCAGCAAGACCCCTGATGGGGTCCGTAAATGCCACTCGCATGGCTTCCAAGTCAGAGACAACATCACTTGTGGCGTTGAGAAGGGCGAGGTGTGCGGAAACGGCGCTTTTTGGAACGTTCATCTGCAAAAGATCGGAAACTAGGCCCTTGGCTATGGAAATAGTAGAGTCTAGTCGCAGAAGAGCATCTTGTCCGCCCGCCTTGGTTGCTTTGTTTATAGCCGTTACAGGGCTGTCTGTAACTTGGGTTGACCTAGTTTTCAAGATTAGATTGAGAGTTGTTTTGTAACTTTTTATTATGTCTAGATTTTCCTCTTGTTTTATATGGAGGTTTTCCGCTATGTAAATCGGTCCATTTATTTGGGTGTAGTTCGTATTTGATAGGACGCTATCACTGATTTTATTTGCCATATCTACCGTCACGGTTCCACCACCTCCCTTTGCGAGCAAATATTGAGAGAAAAAATCTTTTGCCACTTGGGATGTTATGGTGGTGCCGTCGAAAACTTCTGGGTTTTGGTTTGTCAAAACAGTTGTACTGCTCTGACCAATCGAGACCAGTATTTTTTTCCAATCATCATTGCTGGTGTTTTCAATAGAATTTACACTTCCCACATCTATATTTTGCGAGGGAGATGTATTGTTTTGAGAAATTTGTTTCGGGGTTTTCTCAAATAGGTAAATTGCCACTACGATTCCAAAACAAATGATCAGTATTGTTAGAATTTTATTACTTGGCATTTATCCGTACACCAACTCTGGCATTGTGTTTTTGTTGCATGTTAAGAATTTCTATAAAACATTGATCTCGATAATTTTGTATCAAGTAGTGTATTTAATAAAAACACTATGCAACTATGCCAGAGTTGGTGTGCGGATTAATTATATCACACCGTACAAATGTGCTAACCAATACACACCGAGGTAAGAAAATGCAACACAAGCCAAAAAAACAAAACGTAAAATAAAAAGAGGTTTTTCTGTATATGGTTTTTTTGTAACTAGCTTATAGCCGATAATCGCCGCTGGTATGGAAAAGATATATAAAGCATAGAAAGATAGAAAAATCGGCACAAGAAGAAAACTTAGAGCCAAACATAGCCCCACTATTTTCGCCCCGTTTTGGCCAAAAAGCACAGGCAGAGTCAGTATTCCATCAGCTCTATCCCCCTCTATATCTCTCATATCTTTGACGTTTATAGCAAGAGTGACCATGATCACTATTCCCACAGCGAGGAGCATTGGAAAATTTCCGATTTCTTTGTGAGCCGAAATAAAAAAGAATCCAGCTAATATGGTGGCGAGAGAGGCTACGCCTATTAGAAATGATGGAATTATAGGAAATCTTCGGAGGCGTAGTGGGTAAGATGAATATATATATGAAGTTGCAACGAAAACTAGAGCCATAAAAAATGGATAAAATCCAGCGGACCACGAGCCCAGAAGAGCGATAGCAAGCCAGAGAAAACCTGTCTGTCGCATATCATTTTCATTTAATTCTTTTTTTATTAGGGGTCTATCTGTGTTTGATATTTCGTCTATTTTTACATCGCTTACGTCATTTGTGTGCACGGCCTGCATCCACAGGGAAACCCAAGAAATTATGAGGCACAAAAGTCCCAGTAAATCTGCCCAAATTAACTCACCACTTAGTCTGTTTATATAAGCGAATCCTGCCCCACAGAGAAGTAGAACAATATACGAAGATATGCGCTCCAAACGAATATTCCCGATTACAGCTCTAAATTTTTTGCTATCGATTTTCCAAAGAAGTAATGCTCCAAAGAAAAAAGAAATAATAAAAAGTATTTGAGACATCAATTTATCAAATCCCAACTCAAAAAATCTGGATGCTGATACCGAAAGGTTTCCATCATGAAGCGTATTGTGAAATATGTTTGACCCGTTGACTGTATTCTCAAAAAACTTTAGAACATCTATCGTAGTCCCCGCATGAAAATGAGAAAATGTATACAAAATTCCAGGTAAACTTGCCATTACAAATCCTAAAACATAAGTGGCTATTACCCCAAGCAAAGTCTTGGATATATTTTTTGTTTTCAACCATAAATACCAACCAACACCCGCAAGAATGAGAATTATTTCTACTCGAATACCGTATGTCGCTCCGTGTGTTAGGTTGGAGCCAAAAAATGTCAGAAAATCAAAAAGCAGTTTGCCATGCGTATCGAAAATATAAGTCATTTTGTACCCCAGACCTCTGCTCAATAAAATATCAATGATAGGAGCAAGCCAAATAACGGGCAAACCAAAAAGAATTACTTTCACACCCGCCTCGTAATTTTTGGTTATAAATCCAATAATACACGCCGTAACCAAAATAATAGAAAGGAAAAAAAGTCCGTAATGAACTAATGTATAAGGATCCGAAGGAATAATGCCCGTACTCGTGGGACTTGAAAGAGATTCAAACAGAAAACGAACAAAAAGTATACCACTGAAACCAAGCACCCACTGACTTATAGTCATTTTCTGATTCTCTATTTCCTCTAAGATCTTTTTGATCATCAAGACATTATACTACAGAGTTTTAGCCATGTTTTAAGTGGGACATCTTCGGCTCTAGCTTTCAAATCTATTTCGCATTTACGAAAAGCCTCTACAAGTAAAGACTTGTCGACCTGCGAGGTTGACAAGTTTGGCAGAAGCTGTTTGCGTTTATGGGCAAACCCAGCGTGCAAGATTTCAAAAAACTTTTCCTCACTGATTTTTTTGAAATTTGATCTAGAAATGTTTTCTATACAGAGCACAGCCGAGTCCACGTTTGGTTGTGGCGAAAACGCCCCACGGCCAACAGTACGAATATATTTTGGATGGCCGTATGCTTTTACAGAAAGAGAAAGCAAACTCTCCTTACCACCTTTGACCCTAAATCCGCCTTTGGCGGATCGGGCGACCGAGTTTGAAAAACTCGGTTTAGCCACAATTCTTTCCGCCACTTCTTTTTGCACAAGCAAAGTCATTGATTCTGGTTGATTCTCTGATTCCAAAAACATTCTTATTATTTGTCCTGTTATATAGTATGGAATATTTGCAATAATTTTATAGGTTCTAGTTTCTAGGTTGTGGGTGCTAGTGTTAAATTTTAATACGTCATCATGTATAAGTGTGAGAGAACGAGATTTTATTTCTTTTGAAAACTTTTCTTGTAAAACAGGAATTAATCTGTCATCTTTTTCTACAGCTATTACATGCGCTCCGGTTTGCAGGAGCGCCACGGTCAAGGTTCCCTCACCGGGACCAATTTCCAGCACCACATCGCCGCTTTTAACCTTTCCAGCGTTAACAATATCGGAAATTATATTTTTTGAGCGAAGAAAATGTTGGCCTAGGGACTTTTTATTTAACATAAAAATTTTCAATTTTCAGTTCTCAATTTTCCTGCCTACCGCAGGCAGGCATTGAATTTTCAATGAATTAATTTTCAAAATTGGAACATTGGTCATTGCTTGAAAATTGTAAATTGATAATTGAAAATTATTTAACCTTAAAATTCTATCTTAAATAATGATACTCGATCTCCCCCACCAGCGTACGATTCTTTCTCAGTATACCTATCCGGTATGTCGTCCAAAAACTCTGAAGGTGAGTTTACCTCCATAGAGCCAAATATAGTCCTAGTTTGGGCGTGTGTCAAAAAAAGTTTCTTGCCAGCTCGAGTGACAGCCACATAAAACAGTCGTCTCTCCTCCTCTCTGTCTTCTCCCGATTTTTTCTCCATTCCCATTTTGTGATGTGGAAAAAGATCGGCTTCCAATCCGGAAACAAAAACAAAATCAAACTCTAGTCCTTTTGACGAGTGCACCGTCATCAGTTTAACCCCACTTTTTTTATCATCGAGAGAATCTTGATCCGAAACAAGAGATGTATCGGTCAAAAACTTTTCAATACCTTCGTAGCCTTCGGCCTTACCGCCCTCGCCTACGGCATAATCATACGATGTAGCAAGACTGACCAGCTCCATTATGTTTTCCAGTCTTTCCGTGTCCTCTTCCAGTCCTGTGTTGTACAAATTCTCCATACCACTTACCTTTATAATGTACTTCAAAGCCTCGCTCGGTTTCTGTGCGGCTAGTACGGATCTGAAATCAGAAAGCATTTTTCTGAAATTGTTTATTTTGGCCTGCATACTTTCCGGCAATTCACTTTCTTTACCCGAAATTATTTTTTGTATTGTTGTTTTACCGACTCCTCGGGGAGGAACACTTATAGCTCTCATAAAATCACCAATGTTTTCAGTGTTCAGGGAGGCTTTGACATAGGCCATAACATCTTTAACTTCCTTCCTTTCGAAAAATTTTGTGCCAAGCATTTGATATGGCACACCATATGCCAAAAAAGCATCTTCCAGTACTCGTGACTGGAAGTTGGCTCTGTATAGGACTGCAATGTCATCGGGCGAAATGCCGCTTATTATTAAATCCTTTGATCTCAAGGCGATAAAATGGGCCTCATCCACTTCGCTACGCGCTTCGAAAACTCCGATTTTCTCCCCCATAACATTTTCGGTGAAAAGTTTTTTGGGAATGCGAAAATTGTTTTTCTCTATTATTTCATTGGCTACAGCCAGTATGTTTTTGGTCGAGCGATAGTTCTGTTCCAGAAAAAAAGTTTGTACCTCAGGATAAACTTTTTCAAAATGAAGCATATTTTTTATTTCCGCCCCTCTCCAGCCGTAAATATTCTGATCCGTATCGCCCACTACGCAGAGATTCCGGTGTTTTCTTGCCAGCATCTCCACTATGGTGTTCTGAACTTTGTTTGTGTCTTGGTATTCATCTACATGTATGTATAGAAAGCGGTTTTGATATTTTTCCAAAACCTCAGGATATTTTTCCAGGAGTTTCAAAGTTCTCAAAAGCAAATCATCAAAGTCCAGAGCGTGTTCTCGATGAAGAGTCTCCTCGTATTTTGTCCAGATTTTTTTGGTCAACTCGCTTGTGTAATCGTATGCTCCTATCTCTAAATAATCCGAAAGGCTCACCCCCCTTCCTTTTTCTTTGGATATTATGTGTCTAACTTTATCTAGATTTTCTTTTGGATCCAGTCCAAGAGAAACAAAAGCGTCTTTCATGGCCTTTTTTGAATCTGTTGTGTCAAATATATTAAAATGTCTTGGAAGTCCCAGTAGCGTAGCGTTTTCTTTAATAATCTGCACTCCGAGGGCATGAAATGTGCTGATGAATGGAACTCTCCCCGAGTCCAAGGTCTGACCTTTGGAATCTTGGTCCCCAAGGTCAGACCTCAGGAGATCCATTACCCTATCCCTCATTTCTTTTGCCGCTTTGTTTGTGAAAGTGATAGCCAAAATCCTCTCGGCGGGAATCCCATTTACAATAAGATGCAAAATCCTATGAGTCAGAGTTTTTGTTTTTCCCGCACCCGCTCCAGCCACTATCAAAACCGGTCCGTCCGTGGCCAAAACAGCTTTTTTCTGCTCTTCATTTAAGGAGTTTAAATAATCCATTATGTGATATTAACACATTAATGAATTTTCAATTATCAATTTTGCAATTTTCAATCAATTCTCAATGTTTTAATGTTTGAAAACTGGTTCACTGTAAATTCAATGTCTGCCTGCGGTAGGCAGGAAAATTGAGAACTGAAAATTGAAAATTATCCTGTGAACAACTCCCATTGACCCCCGCCCCCAACTCTATATAATGGTAGGATACTGAGCTGATCACATAACAATATGGCTTTGCAGAGCCGTATTATATTACAGAGAGACGGAATACATCTTAACTTTTAGTTTATAGATAGGTCAAAACAAGATCCGCATTTAAACCTAGGTCTTAAAAGCGTGCTGAGAAAATGTTTAGGATATTTTCGAAGCGCGGGATCAGGCGAAAATACGGTGAACATATGGGCGTCTTTGGTTTTAGCTTTCACTCTCCTCTCGACGCTTTTATTGCCACTTCACGCTAATGCGAGCGTTTTTTCTTTTATATCTAGCCTTTTTTCGTCAGTTAGCGCCGAGACCGAAGAGATACAACCAAACTCTCAAAACATGGCTTTGCTTCAAGCGACTATCTCTCCAGATCAGAGTGCTTCGAGTACAAAAGACAGCGCTACTATAGTTGGAGGAACTTCTCTTTTGCCGGACGCCCAAGTCCAAGGTGATGTCAAAACCATAGACCAAGATCAGATTAGTCTCTATGTTGTTCACTCAGGCGACACCCTACCTGCCATCGCCAAAATGTTTGGCGTTTCGGTCAATACTATACGCTGGGGCAATGATATAAAAGGAAGTACCATAACCGTGGGCCAAACTCTGGTCATCCTGCCTATTTCCGGTGTCCAACATACGGTCAAGTCAGGCGACACACTACAAAGCATAGCCAAGATCTACAAAGGCGACTTGGACGAAATCTTGCAATATAACAACTTAACTCTTGGTGCGAAACTGGCTGTCGGGGATGTTGTGGTTATCCCAGATGGTGAAGTCGGAGTAGTTTCTGGAGTAGTTTCTGGCGGAGGAAGTAAATCCTCCTCGTACCCTATTTATAGTGGTTACTACATGCGACCAATTATCGGCGGAATAAAGACTCAGGGCATCCACGGTCACAATGGCGTCGACTTGGCTTCATATTACGGGGCAAATATTTTAGCTTCAGCTTCTGGTGAAGTCATCATATCTCGTAACTCTGGCTGGAATGGAGGTTATGGTTCTTATATTGTTATAAAACACAGCAATGGTACTCAAACCTTATATGGACATTTGAGTGCAACAATGGTCTCCGCAGGTGACAGCGTCAGACAGGGACAAGTCATAGGCAAAATGGGAAACAGCGGTTCTGTAAAAGGAGCGACAGGCGTTCATTTACACTTCGAAATTCGTAGCGCCAAAAACCCATTTTAGTTTTTATGTAACGAAAAGCGCATCGGGTCGATGCGCTCGGGAAGGAACATGTGCAGTTCAGGTTTTATTTTAGCGAGCGTGGCCACCTCCTTGGAAAACGATTTAAGCCACTCGCATTAAACCCGATTGTCAGTATCTCTACTGACCATCCACCTTCTACTTTTTTGGAGTAGTGGGAGGCATCACTTACTAAGGTGGCAAATTTCACCTCTCGAGTCCTCGGACCGCTGCACCGGCCTGGACAACGAATTTGAAGGGAAGGCGAGCATCTGCTCTTTGAGCTCCAACAAAGTACTAACCTTTCGGCGTGTGTAGGCTATCCGGCCACATGGGCACAGGTCGTTGCTCTACGATGACGCTTACTTGGGTTTTCCTAGGTTCGCACCTTCCCACCACAAATTTCTTTTTCAAAAAATCTCTGGTGGGAACCCGATCATTTCGGATCGGGTTTTGGACACTGGTTCTGCGACTGGGGTGTCGCAGGCCTCTTGGCTGGGAGCTTGGGAAGCTCCAGCTTCATGGTGGGACGCCGAGCGGCGAGTTTCTCGGCGTAAAGACGCCGATACTTCTCGACGAGCTTGTCCGCTTCCTCGGGTGAGGAAACATCTTGCGACAAGTTGATCTCGCGGGAGACATCGAGATTTCCGATGCACACCCGTTCGTCCACCGCGCCGACGTTGAGGTGGAGCCGGTAGGCCCTTCCCTCCTGCTTCCAGAGAGTGTACGAAACCTCTCGGTCGCAGTAGGCGCGGACGGGCACCACGAGGAGCTTGTCGCAGCCGCCGAAGAGAGCCGACGCCGCCAAGAGAAGAACCATCGTCACTTTGGTCATGTGTGTCCTCAAAGAACTAGGGAAGAATTTCCCTTAAAAGAAAACTATCAAAATAATTTACTTTTAAGGAAATCCCTAATAAACACAAACCTTGTACTGTTTCGTTCTTTCGAACTCATCAGGTCTGATACACATCAGACGACAGTACCAGATGCGTTCTGGCGACGTTCAGACAAATTTATTTATTGCCTGAAGAAAGAACAAGGTGGAAGCAAACAAGGTCAATTTTGCCTCCAGAGTAGATTGCGCCCAGGTGACCCCGAGCTCCAACCACCGATTTGCGATCGGTTCTACTCTTTTAACCACAACCTGTGTCCTTTTGGGACGGCCGGTTGCCCACCATATCCACCAAGAGCTTATTGCGATTCACCCTGGCCGGGGTTTCACGCATGAGTGGGGCTTAATCCACTCTCCCTCTGTACGATGAGGTCTGGCTCTACGCTCTTGGTTTCCCCCCAACTTTGCCTTCGCAAATTTTTGCAAATTTGCGACCGCACTGTGTCAGTAATGGGGGAGGCTTTAGCAAAGAGACTTGCGGTCCCTAAGCCTAGCCACTGACTTTCCAACTAACAGGTGTTGGCACACTTCTGACTTTCATCAGAAACCCTTCGGACAGTCACTTCCTCGGGCCTGTTTCGTCTTCTAACTTTCGTAGCATCGCCAAACGCTACGAACATATGTGGCTGAGAGGCCTCGGGTTTGGTAGACCCTCCTCTTAACCACATATGTGGAGATTTGGATTATATCTTTCGATACAACCCCGCCTCGGTCGTGCTGTCCGAGACGAATCGTCCATCGCTGGACTATCTGGCTCTCCATGGCCATGTTACTGAATCTAAAAAGTTGAGATTCAGTAACATGGCCACGAAGTTATTTTTCAAAATTTTAAGGAACATCTGTTTCGTTCTTTTGAACTCATCAAGCCCGACACACATCGGACGACAGATACAGTTGGCAAGCCAACTGGGTTATTTTTGTTTCTCGGTTAACCAACCGCGTACGCATTTTCTGTTCCCAGGACTGCGATAACACCCCGGCCGCCACCTAAGTGGCAAGTATTGCCTCTGTTTCTCTGGAGATATTCTTCCAGATACTTCAGAGCTCGCTTCTGCTGACCGTGGTTTTCAAGCCACAGGGCATGGGCGAGGGCGTCCACTTCGGTTTCCCGAAGCTTCGGCCGCGACACTCGGGCGCCATCCACAAACGAGTGGACAGCAATCCCAGCGCCAATCAGGATTTGTACCTGTGACATAGTCTTGTTGGAAGCTTTTGCTCCCGCCTAGGGCCTCTCGCAACTAATTTGTGCGATCCAGGCGCCTAAGTGGAAGCAAAAGCTGAGACATCTGTCAAACCGTCCTGACTTTCAATGTTTTGATTCTGGAGATAGTATATACCTATTCGTATTTTCTGTCAAGTACTTCTGACATTTTCTTTCTTACTACACTAAAAATAGCTCTAAATAAAGCCATTTTATACATTATGATTGATAATCGAGACTGACTGATTTATACTAAATTTGACACTTCTTTAAACAGTTTTATAAACATTTAATATTTAAACTTGACAAATAAAACGAGGGGTATATACTGGTCGGCAGGAGGTGTCCATGCATGACTAAGGTGGCCTGACCGCCCCGATAATACTGCTGCCTTTGAGAGCGCAGATCGGGGCGGGACAGAAGTTCCACCAAAACAAGTCATGTGTTCACTATAGAGTCGTAGTTTCGTCTCATTGGCCCCACGTAGGAGGGGGCCAGAAGAAAGAGAGCAAGATGCTCGACTAGTAGGTTCACTCCCTTCCGAAGGGGTGGGAAGTGAATCGCAACACAGGGGCTCGGCCGAGGGATGGGGAATCGCTTCTCCTCACTCGGTCGGGCCTCGACTTATTTATCCGAATTATTTTTTAGATTATCAAAGGCTAGATTGAAAAGACTTTTCAACGTTTCAGCAAAGTCCTTACTCTCAATATATATTCCAGATAATTTTTTACCTAAAATACTAATTCTGACTTTGTCTTTATATACTGTTATATCGGCGAAGAATGGATATTTTTTTTCGTCAACCTTCTTTCTTTCAGCCAATTCGTCTGATGGCTTCTCCCCCTTTGTCCAGTTATAGAGGACTTTCGCTTTTATTCCTATACCTGTTCTTGTTTTTTTGTACTTATCTGTTTCTTCATCCTTGAATGATTCATCTAAAAGATCCTTTGGATAAAGTATATAAATTGGAGAACCATCTGGGGATCCGGAGTATATATTGTTTTGCAAACTAACTATTCCCTCTTTGCCAGAGAAATATCTTACTATTGGTTTCTCTCCGCTCTCTCTCTGTAGGCTTTTTATTTGTGGTATCACATCTTTAACGAAACGATCCTTTAGTTCGTTTAGAGACATTTCTTTTCTCTCAATAAATGTTTTTAACCTTTCTGGTGGTTCAGCTAGATATTTAGTTTTTTTGTCATACTCTATTTCGCTAACTAAACCCTTTTTTGAAAGTGAGTCGAGTATGGTGTAAACAGTCGGCCTTTTTATTTTGGTTTTTTGAGCCAGTTCGACTACAGAGGCCTGTTCCACCTGGACTAGGTGCAAATATACGGCCACTTCTTTATCCGAAAGCCCCGCATCTTCTAGATATTTATCAATCATGGCTGTATTATATCATAACACTAAAGGTCTAAAATTATTTCAGAAAAACAAATCTTTGAGTTTTTTCTTTACTTGTAAGATTTCACTTTTTGATAATTTTCCAATCTCACCTAAAACAGTTTTCTTTTCTAGCGTAGCAATCTTTGAAACCACAACAGTAGAGTCGGATTTTAACCCATTTTGATTGTTCATTTTCACTACAATTTCAAAATGGCTTTTTTTCTTGGTGTTAGTTGAAATAAAAGCTACTAAGATATCATCTCCTATTGATTTATTTGAGATTATTACGGCAGGACGAACTTTTACTCCGGACAAGTCTGTAAACGGAAAAGGTATCAGAATTATTTTCCCCAAACTAAATACACCGCTATGCATATTTTTTCTTTAAATCTTTTATACTATATAGGTCTGGTTCTTTTTTTAGAAAATCAAAACTACCAGAATAAGCATTTACATTTGTAATATCTGAAAATCTTGAATTATAAACATCTGGGAACTTGACTAGTACTGCCTCAGGGTTGTTTCTTCTGCCGAAAACAAAAACTTCCCCACGGGTCTTAACCCGTTCAATAATCTCGCTTATATTTGCCCTAGCTTTGGTCGACGACATTGTTTTTATATTCATAACCATATTGTACACTTTGTACAAATAGAGTCAATGAGGGTATCCACAGGTTAAAAATTTTGGTACTTCTTTGGTCTATATTGAAGCGCTTCTAAAATATGGTTTTCTGCAACGTCTTTGCTTCCCTCCATATCCGCAATAGTCCGCGCTAGTTTTATTATTCGATGATACGAGCGGGCCGAGAGGTCAAATGCTTTTGCGGAGTTGTTCAAAGTCTCTTTAACTTTATCCGAAAGCAAAATATGTTTAACTAAATCTCTCGAAGTCAACTCGCCATTGGTTTTTATTTTCAGTTTGGCTTTCTTGTATCTTTCTTCCTGTATTTTTCGCGCCTTCTCTACTCTCGGTTTCATAGCTTTCGTTCCCTCGTGCAGTTCTCGCGCGTCCGTCAGTTTCTGGTGTTCCACTTTCGACACTTCCACCCAAAGATCAATGCGGTCGACAATCGGCCCTGACAGTTTTCTTTTATATTTTTCTATATTTTGTGCAGAACATGTGCAGTCTTTACCCTTCACTCCGTAGTTTCCGCACGGACATGGGTTCATAGTGGCAACAAGAATGAAATCCGCAGGATATCGAACAGAGCCCTTTGCTCGTGAGACAGTAACATAGCGGTCTTCCAGAGGCTGTCTCAGACTTTCCAAAACTTTTTTATCAAACTCCGGAAACTCGTCCATAAAAAGTACGCCTTTGTGAGCCAGTGTCACCTCCCCAGGTTTTAGATTTGCTCCACCACCGACGAGGGACACATATGAAGCGGTGTGATGTGGCGATCGAAAAGGCGCTTCTTCCACAAGTCCACCCGAGAGGACCCCACCTATGGAATAAATAGAAGTCACCTCCAGTTTATCGTCAAAGGAAAGCTGTGGCAAAAGGTGTGAAAAAGCCCGAGCCAACATGGTTTTTCCCGTTCCGGGAGGGCCATACATCAGTATATTGTGTCCACCAGATGCGGCTATTTCTAGGCCTCTTTTGGCCGATTCCTGGCCTTTTATGTCGGCAAAATCAACTTCTATTTCTGACTCTTTGACCTTTTTCTTTTTGGATTTATATGCAGGAATCTCTATGTGAGGAACAAAAGCTTTTCCTTCATCCATACATTTTTCCAAGTCCATTTTTTTAGTATTTATATGTCTAACCACATCCAAAAGAGACTCTGCACCATAAATTTTTATCCCAGCAATATTTCCCGCCTCCTCAGCATTTTCGATTGGCAGAAATATTTCTTTGAAACCCTCTTTCTTAGCTCTCTGGGTTATAGGAAGTGCTCCTTTTATAGGTCGGATTTTTCCATCGAGAGAAAGTTCGCCGATGAATAATCTTTTTTCTACGTCGGCTTTTATTTCTTCTTGGGCAAGTAAATATCCGATAGCGATGGGCAGGTCAAACAGAGGTCCTTCCTTCTTAACATCGGCCGGAGCAAGAGAGACCACTACTTTTTGATTTTTATTCTTTGGCGATTTCCAGCCAGAGTTTTTTATAGCCGCCGAAACTCGGTCTTTGCTTTCGTCGACAGATTTATCAGCAAGTCCGACAACAGAAAAAGCCTGCAGTCCCTTCGACAAGTCAACTTGTATATCTATGATTTGAGCGTTGAGTAGGGTAGCTTGTGCAGAGTATATTTTAGATACAGCCATATTTTTGATCTTTTTGTCCGATTTCTTCGCTCTCAGTTTTGTTTGCTCCATGCGCAGTATTTCTATACAGCTTGGTCACAAACAAAACTTGCGAGCTTCGAACTAGAACAAAAATCTTCAAAAATATCAGTTCTAGTTCATGTGTAATTGTACCACCAAATAAAATCTCGTCTCATTCATAACCTTTTTAGAGACTCTCGGACCGCGGCGGCGGGAGAGTGAGCAAATTTCTAGCCCAGAAATTATGCGTGCTCTAAAAAGGTTATGGTGAGAAAGAGATTTTGTGCCATCAAGAATTCATATGCGTCTTGCAAGTCTTTGCCGAGGGGTTTGCTTCCAGTCGGTCTAATTCAATAGCTTCACCTCCAACTTCACAAACACCATACGTTCCATTTTCTATTTTTGAGAGCGCACTTCTCACATCCACTAGTTGTTTTTCTAGTTGATTTATAACAGCATTATCGTCTTCTTGTTTTTCGATGTTTTCAGCAATATCTCCCTCTTCTGCTTCCTCTCCCTCACCAGACTCTTTAATCTCCCAGTCGGCTGGATTTGTATCGCTCGGTCGGCCAATGCTTCGCAGCTCCCCTTCGATTTTCAGTTTTTCCTCCTCCAATAAATCTTTGAAATGTTGTATATTTTCCATGAACCAATTATAGCAATTATCTCGTCTGTTTGCTAATGAAATATTTACTCAGAATCGCCCCGAATATACTCTCGTTTTTTGTGATTAATAAAGTATTTCTATCTATAAACGAGTACAAGATTACGCTTTTGCCACTCTCATCTTTTAGCACTCGGAGGTCCTTGTTTTTTAATGATTCGTCCTTGAATACTCTAGTTGTGGTGGAGTAATTTTCAGGAATCGAGAACAATCTAACAAAATCGCTTGGTATGTTCTCCTCCCACTTGAGCATTCCGGCAAAACTCGAGGCGTAATCACTGGTTCGCAGGATTAGAAACACTTCGTTTGTGTCAAAAGAATATATTCCGAGCATGTAATCCGCGTCAAAAGACCTGACAAGGGACGGTGGCATGCTTGGCGCCAGAATGGAAAGTAAAAAAGAAACATCGGCTGGCGTACTAGAGGCATTTATGGTGTTGATATATAATAGTGAATTCACTGGCAAGTTAAAAGATTGTTTTTCCGAGAGAATACTGCCTATCAGATTGTCACGAGACACGTTTACTATAGGCAGGATTTTCTCCTTTGAGAAAGTGGTAATAGTTTTTGCCTCACTTTTGATGACTACTTCTTTCTGGTTTGATTTTAAGAAAAATATACTGGCTAGGGTCACTATTCCAAGCAACAAAAGTATTCCTCCGACAAGAATAAAAAACTTATTTCTGGCTCCACTCTCCGGCTTCTGGGGAACAATAAGGGTGGAATCTTTTTTCTTCTGTTCCGCCAGAAAAATAGAGCTAGTAGAATAGTTGTTTTTTGTTATAGCTTCCTCCACATCTCCTTTATATGTTCGGAGGGATTTAAACTGAGGTTTGGGCGAGGTTTCTGGAATTTTATCTTCAGGCATTTGTAATTATTATAACAGAATTTTCACAACGAAAAAACCCTGTATCAGAGCGAGCTCGATACAGGGCTGGTCCTGTACTGAACTTTGTTCTAGTACAGGGGCCGCCCTCGATAGGACAACCCGCGCTGGAGAGCGACGACGAATGTAGACGAAACTGCAAGGAACGCCTCTGAGGAAACCCCTCGGAGGAAGGTGTGAGGAGGTCACCATGAGACCACACCTTCCTCTCTGGGGTCGCCCTGAAGAATAATTAATTCTATATGAATGTTTTATAAAAGGCAAGACCTCGGTGCTGTTGGCTTGGGTCTCTTATTGCAACAGTGGCTTGCGATTTCGCCTAGGCCCACCAAATCCTATGAGATATTTCCGTGGATTTTCGTCGAGATCTATGAAGTCGCCGCAAGCTTCTATAAGTTTTGCTGACGTTGCTTTTCCAAATGACATCACCTCCACTTGGCATCCAACATTTTGTAAATATTCAACTAGCGGGACAAAATCCCCATCACCCGTTACCAGAATGACCGAGTCGAGTTTTGGTGCCAGTTTAATCGCATCGAGTGCAAGGTCAATATCCCAGTTTGCCTTTTTCGATCCACCGGCAAATATCTGAAGATTTTTTGTTTTTGTTTCGATGCCCATTTTACTAAGCGCATCAAAAAAGTTTTTTTCCTCACCACTTTCTGTCGTTGTGACATAGGCGACTGCTCGAGTGAGAGATCTACCCGCCAGTCCGTCTTTGACCACTTGGTCGAAGTTCACTTTTGCTCCATAAATATTTTTGGCACAATGATACAAATTCTGCGTATCAATAAAAATACCAACCCTCTGATTTTTGTGTTTTATAACTGACATATAAAATATGTAAATTTCTAATTAACCTAATTATTCTAATTACTCTAAAAATAAACAAACTCCAATAATACATTAATCATACTACTTAAAAACCCAATTGAACATTCGGGCTTGGTGATTGCGGTTTATTTAGGTTAATTAGGTCAATTAAAACAATTAGAATAATTTGAGAAACTATTTCTTTAAACCGATTTTCTTTGTTAGTGCATTATATCGTCTAGGATTTTTCTTCTCAAGATATTTCATGTGAGCTTTTCTGTCGGCAACCATTTGCAAAAGTCCTCTTCGTGAGTGATTATCCTTGGCATTTTTTTTCAAATGAAGAGCAAGCTCGTCAATTCGCTTGGTCAAAATAGCAATCTGCACCTCAGGAGAACCCGTGTCTGTGTCGTGAATCTGAACATCCCTGACGATTTTTGATTTTTTTGTCTTGGTTAACATTGGACTAAGGATATCACAAAAATTTTCCCTTTGCAAGACGATTTTTTAATCCCATTTTTATCTAAATCCTGCACTTGACTTTATACTTTATATATGATATCATAATAAATGGAGGTCATCATGGTAACCAGTCCGATCGCCAACCAGCTCGTGGTTTTCTCACTCACCATCCTCATCATGTTAGTCGGCCTCGACTTCTTGATGAGGGCCATGGGTCCGAGGGCTCACGGCGCGTATCGGAGGGAACTGCGTCGGGGTTTCGGTTTCGCCCGACGGCAGATCACCCGCTTCATGCGCTGGGCGTGGCGCGAGCACCACGAGTTCGTTCTCGGGGCTATCGCCGGCGCGCTGGCGGTGCTCTATTTCACAGGTCGTCTCTCATGAGGAAGGAGACGGCCTTTTCGTTTGTCTGAAATACCAACGTCGCAAATATTGTGCAACATACTAACGTCGCACAATATTTGCTATAATAGATAATATGCTAAAAAACAATTCTAAATCCCTAGTTCCGACTGAATTTATCGAAAGAAAAATATATTTTATTCGTGGGCATAAAGTCATGTTGGATAGTGATTTGGCCAAACTGTATGGAGTATCAACCAAAAGATTAAACGAGGCGGTCAAAAGAAATAAAAAAAGATTTCCAAAAGATTTTATGTTTCAACTTAGTATAAAAGAAACTGAGGATCTTATTTCTTCAAGATCACGATTTGTGACCTTGAACTTGAGGTCGCAAATTGCGACCTCAAGTTTGGATTACGGTGGAAGACGCTACTTGCCATATGTTTTTACAGAACAAGGTGTGGCCATGCTTTCCAGTGTTTTGAACAGCAACAAGGCAATCGAAGTGAACATTGCTATCATGCGTGTTTTTGTTCGGATTCGTCAATTAATGCTATCGCACAAAGATATTGCCCGTAGGTTGGACGATTTAGAGAAGAAATATGACCATCAGTTCAGCGCTGTTTTTGACGCTATTCGTCAGTTAATCACAGAAAAAGAAAAACCAAAAAATAAAATTGGTTTTGCTCCACAAAAATAGCATGTCCCAATCTCTGTCAAAACTCAAGCGTCAATTTCTAGAATACATCGAGATAGAAAAAGGCCGCTCTTTCAAAACGATTGAAAATTACAATCACCAGCTCGGCCGATTTCTGGACTTTTTAAAAAATGACGACCCTTCCAAAATCACCCCAGACTCCGTCCGTGAGTTTCGACTCTGGCTTAACCGACAGCCGACGGGACACAACAAATTAAAATCGGAGACTCTTTCCAAAAAAACTCAAAACTATTATCTCATCGCTCTTCGAGCCTTTCTAAAATATTTAGCCAGACAGGAAATCAAATCTCTTCAACCAGAACGAATAGAACTGGCAAAAGTTGGAGAAAGATCTCTTGATTTAATAACACCCGCAGAACTTCAGCGTCTACTTGACTCTCCAAAAGGCAATGATATAAAAAATCTGCGCGATAAAGCCGTCCTCGAACTTTTATTTTCCACCGGTCTACGCCTCTCCGAGCTATGTTCTTTGACTTCAGATATAAATCTAAAATCAGATGAGCTATCTATTCGTGGCAAAGGTGGCAAAGTGCGGGTGGTTTTTCTGTCCGATGAAGCCAAGAAAGCCGTCAGGGATTATTTGGCTGTGCGTAAAGATATGAGTGATGCGCTTTTTGTGAGACTCCCGATAGAAAACCGAGGGCACAAGGTGCAAGCTATGACAGCAGTAGGGCCAATAAACAAAAGATCAATCGAGAGAATCGTAAAAGAGCACGCTATCAAATCTGGCATTTCGAGAAGGGTAACTCCTCACACCCTAAGGCATCTTTTTGCCACAGACTTGCTTTCAAACGGCGCAGACATCCGCTCTGTCCAGGCCCTTTTGGGTCATTCAAGTATTATAACGACGCAGATTTATACTCATGTGACGGATAAGCACCTTCGCGATATACACAAGAAATTTCACAACAGAAATCAGTAAAACTACTTCATTTGCGTTGTTGTGTTTCAATTTTATTTTCTCACCGTACGACAAGTACGGCTCGCAAATAAAATTTCACCCGCCTAGCATCTAAAGCAGTTTTCCTGATTTCTGAACAAAGGTTAGTTCTGGTTTTCTTGTGTTACTATATATCGGGAGGTTTGTATGAGTAGCATTCTCACACCCCGAGATCGACTTCACAGCTTTATGTGTTCAGTCCGTTACCTCGAGTGGTATGTGACGTGCTGGCGACCGAACAAGCTCTTGGCTCGTGATGGTAGGGTCTTCGGCTTTTTCTGACCCGCCCCATTCGTCCGCTTTCGAGCGGGAGAGGTTCACCTCTCTCATCGGAGGCGGATTTTCTTTTATTAAAGTAAAACAAAAAAAGCAACTTTATAAAGTTTGCATATTTATTATATTTGCGTATAATAAATATGTTCTATAAGTATAAATCATAAATATCATATGAAATCTATAACTTTCACAAACAATTTGTCGCCTGATCTTATGGCATGGATGGAAAAATACTCGGCTTCAAAAAAAGTGACGATGAGGGTTGTTTTAGAGACAGCTCTGACAGAGTTTCGCAAGTCAGCTCGTAGGAAAGAGTACACTTCTTCTTTCAAAAGAGCTTCCATGGATAAAGATATAAAAGAAATGGCCGAAGACGGCCTAGGAGATTATTTTAAACAGCTTACTTATCTCGAAAAATAAATATGCTTCAAAAAGATATTTATTTAGCAGATCTTAACCCAACAAAGGGCAAGGAGCAGAAGGGCAAAAGACCTGTGGTTATTATTTCTGGAAATGCCATGAATAAAAACTTGGGTGTCTACATTGTTTGTCCCATTTCAAGTAAAATAAAAAATTATGCAGGTTGTGTTAGTCTAACAAAAGACAAAGTCAATAAACTAAGCGAAAATTCTGAAATTATAACTTTTCAAATCCGGACCATATCAAAAGAAAGAATGATTAAAAAAATAGGTGAAATCACCGGCGAACAGTTGAAAGATATTTTCTATTCATTAAACGAGGTCTTTTATTACTAAAAATCTGTAATGAAAATCATTTCTTGGAACCCCAGTACCAGAGCTGATCTCGGTACGGGGCGAGAAGTGATTCTATGAGATCTAGTGTTGTTTTGATTATGGTAGACTATTTCATATGCGAATTATCTCTTGGAATGTAAATGGCATACGGGCAGTTTACAAGAAAGGGCTTTTTGTGCCTTTTGTGGAGAAGTATAAGCCGGATATTATTTGTTTACAGGAAACCAAGGCTCAACAAGAGCAGAGTGAGGTGGATTTGCCAGAGTATGAGGAGTACTGGAACTCTGCTTCAAGAGCTGGATATAGTGGCACGGCAATTTTCACAAAGCACAAACCCTTGTCAGCTATTTTGGGTCTGCCGGAAAATATTACAAAAAAATACAGAATGGAGGATAAATATGGCGACCCAAATAGCGAGGGGCGTGTCATAACAGCAGAATTCAAAGATTTTTATTTAGTCACTGTCTATACGCCTAATGCAAAAGAGGACCTGTCTCGAATCCCCCTCCGACACAAACACTGGGACCCTGCATTTTTAGAATATGTCAAAGAGCTTGATAATAAAAAGCCGGTAATATTTTGTGGCGATTTAAATGTGGCTTACACAGAGGACGACCTGGCTCGGCCAAAAGAAAATATTGGTAAAAAGGGGTTTACCGCGGAAGAGCGCGAAGGAATAGAGAAAATGATTGACGCGGGTTTTCTCGATACCTTTCGCATGTTCACAAAAGGCGCCGGTCACTATACATGGTGGAGTCATTTTGCCAATGCCCGAGAGAGAAACATTGGTTGGAGAATTGACTATATTTTCGTAAGTAAAACCCTCCAAAACAAAGTCAAATCAGCCAGCATCCTCCCCTCCGTCCTCGGCTCCGATCACTGTCCTATCGAGTTAGACATTGGTATCTCCAATTTATGAGTAAAGTTGCGGATGTGTTCCAACCCTCACCAACCGACAGGCGAAACCTTCATCTTTATATATCAAACGAATATCACCCGTTACGTTTATACTTTTGTGACCTTGCCATGGAGGATTAAGCCAATGATTATTAAGAAGAGGATGAGTCGGATTTTTCAAAAATAATTCAAGGCGTTCTATTATTTTATTTTGTATTGGTTTAGATAGTTTTTTACGATCTTTAACAAACTGCTTTGTATAGATAAATGTCATGGAAATAAACGACTAGACTAGTTTCCATTCTTTTTTCAATTCTTCAACTGTAAATGGTCCTTCATATTCACCGCGAGCAAATTCTTTTTCAGCTTGTAGAATAGCTTGTATGGTCTTTTTATTTGGGGTCTCGCCACCAAGTCTAACTTCCTTTGTACGAACAAAATCTTTTAAACTGGAATTGATAAAAGTACCCAAAGGGATACCTATGTACTTTGCGGTTTTTTGCGCGGCCAATTTTAGCTTCTTATCGATTTTCACTGTTAACAATGTCTTTGTGTTTGTTGCTGAAGTCATATACCAAAGTATATACTTGGGTATATGTTTGTCAAACATCTTCTAGTTTTGCCATACTCCACAAAATCTCAAACCTTCCCTTTTCTTCTCTGGCTAAAGTGGAGTTTTCTATAACCGTGGCAAATGGTTTATTTTCCGAATGGGCGATGTAAATGATTGAATCCGGTAAAATATTTATTTCTGTCTGTTGGTCAAAAGTATTTTTCGATAGGAGTCGAGTTTCTCTCAATTGTTCCTTGTCTTTCCCTATAACTTCTCGAGCTAGTAGTGTATCAGGCAGAATCGCTCTGACTTTTATTCCATCTTTCACCCTTTGTCTCAAATAATTATCAATCATGCCTTGATAATTGATAACAACATCAGGATTTCCATAAATTAGTATTTCATTTCCCTCGGAAATATTGAGAGTCAGCTTATAAGCTTGTTCTACTCCATCAATCCCTTCAAACATTCTGAGATGAGGTCTGGAATAAGTTTTACTTATTAGAGCATTTAGTTCACTGACTGACTCCACTAGTTGATTTTGTTTGTTTTTGAAACTAAATATAAATTCATTTGGACTGATGACAGAATACATAGCTTTCTTACTATCTCCACCTACACTAGCTATGCCTTTGGATACCAGATCATTTATAACCACATAACAGGTGGTTCTTTTAACCCCAGAAGTTTCAGAAATATCCCAAATAGATGCGTTCCCTAGTTTCAAACAAGCCAAGTATACACAAGCCTGATTTTTAGATAATCCAACATTAGTCATGACCCTCACTAGGTAGTCAGAAATCTGTGGATCTTTTGATGTTTTTACTGTTGTCATTTTAGATGACAGTATTATAGCAAATAGTAAAAACTATGCAAGTAGTCTGTTTTATCCTTGTTACTAGCCATATATAGTATGATAGTCTTTTGATATTGTTAATAATTTTATGTCATTTATTTTGACACTAGTCATAATTCATGCTAATCTTATGTCAGAAAGAGGGATAATCTCTCACATGTACACAAAGCCCTTTGATGGCTCTTAGGGTAAAAAGGAGGTGAAAAGGATGCCTACAATGAGACTCTTCAGGGTAGCGAGAGACGTTCCTGTCCCATCAGGAGCAATAATGGACTACTGTGTTGATGGAATACATGTCAACATGATCTATGCACCACCAATAGTAGACCGTCGCGTAATCACAACATGTGACGGTAGCTGTAGAGATGCAGAGATTATCGCAGAACGTGAACTGCCACAAGATGCGGTTGAAAATCTCCGAAGTCTTATTGGTAAGGTGGTTGATAATGGCCGAGTAGTTTGCAAACTTCCACAGGCAGTAAGTAGGGGACCTTCGGGCCCGATAACAACCGGACGAGACTAAGCTTGACTCTTGGTGGAGAAGGACAACTCCTAGACAATAAAACCCACTAAACAAAGTGTGAGCGGGGATCCTGCACGAAATCAGAATTGGCTAGCCACCAGTTCAACAATAAGGCAGGGCGAGACCGCAAAAACTGAAGGAATATGCAAGATAAAATTTTTGCATTTCCTACCCAGAAATGATGCAACACTGGGAATTATGTATCTACGGTTTAAGAGTCCGTACAAAAACTCTTACTGTAGCAAAGTGTGTACTTTGCCTGATGAGTTCGAAAGAACGAAACAGATTCCCAGTAGTAGAGCGAAGTTCACTACGGGATAAAGTTCCTAAACAAAGGAGTGTCAAATGTTTCCATGGTTCATCATCGTGGCGATGGTGTCGTTTGCGTTCGGTTGCTTCGTCGGAGCTGTCACGGTCGCCACTTTTGTCCTCCCCTTCGTTTCCCACGCGCCAAAACCCCCAGCGACAAGTTCGCTAGGGGTTTTCTTTTGTTTAAAAAATGACAGTTTAATAAACTTGGTACTTACCACTTAGTTGGCATTTCCATTTCATAACACGAATCAAATCTTTCAAATACATCGCGATAGTTCTTTAAAATATAAGGAATATTTTGCACTCTATAATTTGGATATATACCTATAATCTTCTTGTCTTTATCTGCGACTAAAATAATGGATGATTTTCCTTCCACGACCTCTTCTTCCACTAAACCATAGTCGTTTGCACCACCGTCACCACTTAAGCCATCGGCGGAAAGCCATCCCCCCATACAACTAACGAAAGTTCCGCTCATCCCACAATCTTCTAACGCACAATAACTCATATTCTTTTCCATGGCATATATATAAAATTTATATTTCAAACTATAAATAAATTCATATTCTGGTACATTCTCCGATACAATGGGCGCTTGATCGCCCAACTTGAATGGGCCAAATGATTTAACAGAACGCGGATTAGAAAAAAAATAAAAACACACCAAAAGCAAAAAAACTATGCAACAAAGAATAATTATTATTTTTACGGCTTGTTTTTTGGTCATATTTAATCAACTACTTCTAGGACACCCACACTTAAACCATCACCCTTGCGAGCCTTAATAAGTTGATGAAAGATTTCGTCCCATTTATCTTGTTCTAAAACTGTGATACAACCTAGCGAATGCATACCTGTGTGGAGATATTTTGCGTCTTTGTGGCCCACCCTAAACCAAACTTTGGCAAACTTAGCTATTTTTGTATAGTTTATACCGCCCTCATGTGGCGCATCAGGAATTTCAATATCGTAAATACCCACTTTCCATTTTTCTGCCTCAAAAAATGTTTTTCTATCAGTATCAAATTCACCAATTATTTTATCGAACTCTTGTTTTGTACCTACTTTTATTTTTTTCTTCAGACTAAAAGGTTTTCCTAAAATATTAATTTCCAGCCTAATATCATCACCTATTGAATTTCCAGAATAACTTATACTCTTTAACTTCAAAACAATTTTCTTAATCATAAATAAATTATACTGTATTTTTTAAATGCAACTGCATAGCTCAATGGCTCACAATTATCAATGACAGAATTATTGATTATGATTTTACCAAGTAATTTTCAGCAGAAAAAACATATTGTTCAATAAATATTTTTTTAAATGGCACAAGAGAGTTTAATTCATAAAACACGAGCATTGATTCACGATAGGCATTTTCGTCTACACTCCTATAAGAAAGAGGGGCGCATTTATGAGCTAAAAGTAGAGCGTTTGCCATAAGTCGCGCTGTTCTTTTGTTCCCATCTTCAAATGGTTGGATGTAACTAATACCGACGAGTGCCACAAGCGCTTGGGTGTACGGATTTTTTATACGAGAAATACTTTTGGATAGTTGTTCCATTGCTTCGGAAATCTGGTAAATGTTATCAAGTGGACGGTATAGCGAACCTGTTACCCCGACAGGTTTTTTACGCAAACCAAAGTCTACATTTAGGTCTTTGACCAGAATTTTATGGACTTCTTCTATGTTTTTCTTGGTTAATGTTTTGAATTCAGATGAATTTTCTCTTATAAATTTGAAAGCTTCTTTATGGTTTAGAATCATTTTAGCTTCATCTTTACTGTGTCCCATGGCCTCAATCCCCTCTCGAATTAGTTTTTCAGTGTCGAGTAATGTATATGTATTACCTTCGATTTTTGAAGACTTCCACGAAAGTTCAATGATAAAACGCTCCAACTCTTTTTCTTGTATTGTAGTCGAGAGATCTTTTGTGCGGACATGATATTTTTTTGTGGCCATATCCAAGACCTTTTCTTCGTCTATTGTAAGTGGATTAAAACTTAGTGTTTCAAAAAGTGAAAAATTATATCCACTTCTACCGTGACGCCTGTCTGGCTCGTTGAGACAGTATAAGTGAGCATCAATATTTGAAACTAGTCTGCCGTATGTGGTTATGGTATATGAGGTTGATCGGCCAGAACCGTTTACAATAATAACCCCCAATGATTGAAGTCGTGATAAGACTCTTTTGACGGTCACAAGAGACAAATCTTCATCCAAAAGTTTTAATAATGCATGAATATCTGAAGACTGAGCTTTATCCTGCTTTGACAAGATATCCAGTATTTTCTGTTCTCTGGGGCTTAAATTCTCCATAGTTTATCGTATCATTTGATGTGCCTTATCGTATCAAAATGATACGATAAGGTCAAGAGATAAATTTTATTTTACGCTCTCCTTCTCGGCCTCAATCCCTAAAATCCTATTATAAAACTCATATTTTGCTCTTTGGTATTCTTTATAATTTAAATCTTTGGCCTTTTCTTTGATTGTTTCGTATTCTTTCAATAAATCAGGATTATTTTTCAATAGATTAAAAGTTTTAACTTGGTGTTTGTGAAGTTAGGATGGTTGGATCAGTAAGCCACAGACCAACACTAAAACCATCTCTATGAAAGTCCCAACGAATCGTATTTTCACCCTTTTTGGTGAGTTCCCCAAATAGCTTTACAAAACTTCCAAGATACTTTGGTTGTTCCGATTTTATACACCAGACACTCAGATCTATATCCTCTTGACCAGAAATACGTAAAGGCAATGAACCCAAAAGCATAATTTCCAAATCAGGTTCCACTCCATGAATCTCCGCTATTATCTGGTCAGCAACTTCTAGACCCTTCGGATTAAAAGGTTTAACAATCATTTTTTGATCATCTGATAGAGTCGCAATATATTTAGACTGACCTTCTGTAAGCATTGTTAAACTTTACTATGAAAAAACTTCTAAATCCACTATACTTTTATCTAAAAACAAAATTTATTTTCAATCCTATCCTTCGATAATACTCTCAGGATCTTTAATTTTTCTAAAATTAAAGAGTTATCCCCATGTGTCCTTGACATGTCTTTTAAGAAAAAATACAATTACATCAGAACCTAGATTGAATGTCCTTGAAAAGTTTTCAACAAAAAGGACGGAAATTCTGGAATTGGTTCTTTGTCAGAGTACTCTTTTTTAACCCATTGCCACGCCGTGCGTAGCATTTGGGTAGGGAGCCGTACGACTCCCCCGCCTGCCTCTGGCAGGCCTCCTCGAAGACCATCTGGTAATCCTCAGGAAGTAGGTGTACAAACTAATTCTCACTATCTACTTATTTATTTTGGATTAAGTTACAACATCTAGTCCTCACAAAGGAACTCTGGATGACTCTTCTCCCCTAAATCCGAACTGACTTTGTCAGTTCTAGGATCGGGCGAACCGATTTGCGGTTTTAGCCCAACCGCCCAATGAATGGTAGTTGTTACACATGTAACGATTCTCGCTCATTGGGCGGTTTTTTGATTTTTGCACACAAAAATCATCCTGAGACAAAATCTTGCCATCGGCAAAATTTTTCGAGGGAAACTTATTTTACCCAGCCCCGCTCCAAATTTTGCGAGATAATTTAGAAAAAATCTGCTTGGACAAAAGGGATGACCTATTCGGTCACGCAGATTTTATTTTCAAGAATAAATCTGGTGTTGTTTGAATATTTTGTGGCTTAAAATAAGGCAAAATTTAGACGGGGTTATGTAAAATATAGTCGCTACGCTCCTTATTTTACATAATGCCTTCCACGTATTTTTTTGATTTCCTCCTCGTCTGCCTCTTCTTTACTCAACTTCCCCTGCTCACCTAGGGCTTTCAGTTCATTTTCAGGAAGCAAAACAAGCTCTTTGGCCCGATTTTCTAGGTATTCCTCAGTATTTTTCTTTGGCTCCTCCAAAACCTCCTCGAGCAAAGCGTGCAAAACATATCCAATCTTTGGTCCAGCTGTTTCATGAGTAACATCCATCAATCTCTTGCCATTAATTTTCAACATTCCGACAGAAACTGGGTCGCGGAGCGCTTCCTCTATCATGGCGTGGTATTTACGAAGCCTATACGGGTCTTCCTTAGGCCTGCCAGTGCCTATACGGTCGCATATGCGTACATTCATCAAATCCCAAATATTATCCCGTCCAACATTTACAATCATTCTACGGACCGCTGAGAGCGTTATTTGCTCAGTGTCAGAAAAAAACATATGCCAACGAGCCAGTGTGACCACTTTTTCAATTATTTTGCTAGGATAACGCAAATTTTCTAGGATTTTTCTTGTCACACGTGCGCCAAGGACCTCATGCCCATAAAAAGTCCAAGTGTTCTGTTCATTGTTTCGTCTTCGCGACTCTGGCTTGGAAATATCGTGAAATAGAGCCGCCAAACGGATTTCTAAGGGGTAATTTTTATCAGCGGCACACTGCACCGAACGTATCAAGTGCTCCCACACATCATAGGCGTGGGCTTGATTCTGCTCAACCCCGACAGTTTTTTCTAGTTCTGGCACAACATATTTCAAAATACCAAGTTTTTTCATGGTCAACAGGCCGTCGATGGGCCTATTCGACATAATTATCTTTGTAAATTCATCTCGAATACGCTCCATTGATATGTTTTTCAGAAGATGAGCATTTTCAAATATTGCTTTCTCCGTTTCAGGACTTATTTCAAACTCCAACTCACACGAAAGCCTGACCGCTCGGAGTATACGTAGGCCATCTTCTGTAAAACGATCTACCGGATCCCCCACCGTGCGAATTATTTTGTCTTTCATATCCTTCTCTCCTCTATATAGGTCGGTGATTGTTCCTGCCTGCGCAGACAGGCCATGTGACCTGCCTACCGGCGAGGCAGGAACAGAATAGGCCAAAGCGTTTATTGTAAAATCCCTTCTTTTCAAATCATCTTCCAGTTTCTGGCTGAAAACGACGCTATCCGGATGTCTATTGTTGGAATATTTCGATTCGATTCTGTAGGGAGTGACCTCAACAATCAATGCCTCGCCTGCTGACTCAGCATCTTCGCCTTCGCGGGCTATGACTACACCCACCGTTCCATAGTCGTTTTCATAAAATGTCTTGTCAAATAGTGCTATTATCTCCTCGGGCTTGGCATTGGTTGTGACATCCCAATCTTTGGGTTCCCTGCCCAAAATCAAATCTCTAACACACCCACCCACGAGAAAAACCTCAAAACCAGCTTCTTCTAGCTTTTCTGTTACTCGTGAAACTTCTTTTGGGATGGGGAAATATTTCATTTGATTATTTTGCTTGTAATTATAATAATGTTATCATATGAACTATACTAATCAAGTTATATACTATGAAAACGAAGGTTCTGGAAAAAGAAAAGGCTATTGAGTTGCGAAAAATGGGCAATAGTTACAAAGATATTCTATCACAAGTTTTTGTATCTAAAAGCACTATTTCAAGTTGGTTAAAGGACTTATCAATTACTTCAGAAGAGAAAAAACTCCTAAAAGAAAGGATAGATACAAATATATCAAGAGGACGAATAAAATCAGCTACTGCCATAAGAAGGAATAGGCTAGATAGAGAAAAAAAGCTCTTTATACAAGCAAAATCAGAATTTGAAGTATTTAAGAATGACCCAATGTTTTTTGTCGGCGTTGGGCTTTACTGGGCAGAAGGGTCCAAACGAAGTTCAACCTTCCATTTTATGAATTCGGATCCTGAAATGGTAGTATTTATGATATCGTGGTGCAGGAAGTTTTTGTTGAAAGAAGTTAATAATATAAGTTTGAGATTGTATACCCATAGGTTGTTTGAGAGTGAGAATCTTGAGGAATATTGGTCAAAAACAACTGGTATTTCATTGTCTAAATTTAAAAAAACCGTCTATAAACCAAGTGGTTTGGGATATAAAAAGCGACCAATGTACAAGGGATGTATGAGAATTGAAATTTCAAAAGGCATGCATTTACTTAGAAAAATGCAATTTTGGCAACAGCTTTTAGTTGGAGAATTTAGAAAAAATAATGTATTATAGGATTAAGTGGCGCCCGTAGCTCAATGGATAGAGTACCGATCTTCGGAATCGTGGATGTGGGTTCGATTCCTGCCGGGCGCACCACAATAGAAAAAAGACCTAATATTAGGTCTTTTTTCTGTCCTATGATCACTAGTGCAGAATACTTGAATTAGTCCGAACCGCTTTCGCCGCCTGCGGCGGCGAGGAAGTCCCCCCGCGAAAATCCGGAAAGGCGGCGGAGCCGCACGAATCAAAACCGCAAAAGAACCCGTTAAAAACATCGGCTCGAACCATATTTTAATTTTTGGGGAAGAAAATTTTTTAATCATACGAATTTGTATCCCAACTGACGGCAACCCTTGCCGTCAGTTGACTTTTATGACATGATATGCTATCCTTGTAGCCAGTAGGTTGGGCCATGGTGGCTTGATCAAAATCGCACATTCTAAACAGAAAGAGGTGAACGAAATGAGCCGATACGAGAAAATCCTCAAGCACTCTCTGTGCATTCTTTTCGCGGCGGTGGGTTACCATGCGTTGAACCAACTGCTGTTCGGTAGCGTCATCACGCCAGAGCGTATCAGTAAGCTGGGCTGGGGTTGGTATGCACTTATCAACATCGGCGCCGGGGCCTTCCTGTACTACATGGGTTGGGCGATTCGTGAACAGATTCGCGACTGGAGAGAGTTGCGGCGCCAGCGTGCCACATGCCGATTTCCGGTCAAAATCTTCACGATGTCCGATCCGGTCGGAATGGCAAGCGGACAACTGCGATGCGGCAAAGATGGATGTGACGGTTTTCTTGCGCGCGCGGTCAACCCCGCTCACCGAGAAGGCACCTTTTGCCTCAAATGCAATAGAGATTGTGACGAGGCGAAAGAGTTCGGAAAGGTCGCCCAGATGGGAGCCAGATTCGGCTTCCTGGAGTGAACTTGGCCCCCAAGGCCCCCGTGACAGCAACATCATCACGCGGGGCCTTTTTTCTTTTTGATTTTTTCCAAAATTTATCATAAAATGTATTTGCATTTGGTATTCGCTTTGCGAATTCTGAATTGTATTCCGCCAAAGAAAAACTTGAAATTGTCATTCGTGCGGCTCCGCCGCCTTTCCGGATTTTCGCGGGGGGACTTCCTCGCCGCTGCAGGCGGCGAAAGCGGTTCGGACTAATTCAAGTATTCTGCACTAGTGATCATAGGACAGAAAAAAGACCTAATATTAGGTCTTTTTTCTATTGTGCGGGCGAGGAGAGTCGAACTCCTACTGATTGATTGGCAACCAATCGTTCTACCGCTAAACTACGCCCGCAGTAGAAACATTTATATAATACAGCAAAGACTAAAAAATTAAAAGAGTACGTAATATTATTCAATTTAGGTTAAAAATGTGGATAAGTCTGTGTACATGTGTATTAAGGACAGGTCTTTGACTGCTGTCAAGTTTAGAGACTAAATTTTGTCGATTTGTATTTTTTGGCTCTAAATATGGGTTTTTATAATGAGACATGTCTTAAAAGTGTCTGTTTTTGAGTAAAACAGGAAATTGTTTCACGTGAAATGAATAGATATGTTAATCATGAAACATTCTCTTGGGTTCGTGTATAATTTAAGTATGTTTGGGAAAAAATTTACAAAAGAGCCAACTGAAAAACAGAAAATTGGCGAAATAGGGGAGACTTGCGCTTGTGAATACTTAGAGAAGAACGGTTACGGGGTACTTGACAGGAATTATAGTAGGAAATGGGGAGAGCTGGATATTGTTGCCAAGAAGGGCAAAAAGCTTCATTTTATCGAGGTAAAGAGCGTTTCTCGAGTAATCTCGGATTCCCGAGATAGTGTTATTCGTGAAACCCCAGTAGTAGAGCCGAGCTCACTACGGGGCGGACGAGAACAAAATGACTCATACAGGGCTGAGGATAACATGCATCCTTGGAAACTAAAGCGTCTCGGTAGGGCAGTCCAATCCTATCTTCTTGAAAAGGACATTTCTGATGATGTTGAGTGGCAGTTCGATGTTGTCACAGTTTATATAGATGTCTCTAAGAGAATCAGCCGTGTTTTTCTGCTGGAAGATATTGTCCTTTAGCTTTTTGTTTGTGATTTATAATTTTCATGCTAGACTTCTCTCTGTATTTGTTTTATATCGGGGTGTAGTGAAACGGCTATCATTCGTGATTTGGGATCACGCGTTTCGGGTTCGAATCCCGGCACCCCGACAATTATGACTAAGCATCAACTATTTAGAGTAGTAACTGCCGCGGTTATTTATAACAAGGAGGGGCTTTTTCTCATTGCCCAGAGACACTCAAAAGATGAAAATCAACCTGGAATCTGGGCTATTCCTGCTGGACATGTTGAGATTAGTGAGACGGGTCTTCATACATTGGAAGAAAACTTAAAAAGAGAAGTTTTAGAAGAAATTGGAGTTGAAATAAATATTGAGAAATATTTGGATAGTCATAGTTGGGTAACGGAGGATTATAAAAAAATCACGATTGTATTTTTATGCACAATATCTAAAGGTGAGCCAGAACCGCTTTCCGAAACTGACGACATAAAGTGGTTAAATCTTGAAGAGGTAAAGAAGCTAAAAACAGCTCCAAATATTGTCAGATTGATCGAAAAAGCAACTAAGGTCATAAAATAGTCATGGTTTTTATTCGGACAGAGGAAAATTTCAAATGCGACAAGTGTGGTTTTTTTGTCGAGGGTGATGGCTACACAAACCACTGCCCACAATGTTTATGGTCAAAGCACGTCGATATTGATCCCGGAGACAGGCTTAGCGAGTGTGGCGGCATGATGGAGCCGGTCGGGGTCTCAAAGAAGGGAAGTGAGTACACGATTTTACACAAATGTGTAAAGTGTGGTTTTGAAAAACCAAACAAAGCCGTTCCCGAGGACGATTTCCAAATGATTATCCAAATTTCAGCCGAGTCGATGAAATAGTTTTTAAAATCTCTTACTCGCCATATCCTTTTTGGAACACGGCATAAGTTTTTGCTAAAACTTTGCCTCCGTCTCGCTGGGTCTGCTTCGGCAGACGACGCGCTCCGAAGTTTCCAAAAAGAATATGGCTCGACGAGATTTTTAAAACTAACTGCTCTTACTGGGTTTTCATAATTCAATATTTTAAACATACACAAATACTGTGCGACCGCGTGGTATTTGTGTATGAGAGTTTATATTAAAATACTTCAGATTTTATCCCAGATTATTTTCAAAAGTGTTTTAAATGTTTGAGCCAGTGGAGGGTTGGTTATGATAGTTCCAAATATTGGTTCGTCTAGGGATATGAGGGCTATGTTGTTATCCCAAACAAATAAATCAGTCAGACTTTCTTTGTATTGTTCTGGCATAAATTTGGTGGAGTATAGAGAGTTCGTTAGATTTGTGATTGTTTTAAACGATTGACTCTGAGAATCCTTTGAGAGCAAATCGTAAAATATGATTTTGTTTTTATTTATTGATTTTATATATTTCGAAAAGAATTTAGGGTCAAGATTTTCCAGTTTATTCATAGATCCTGTAGCGTAGATTGATTCGGCGGATAAAGATATTTCGTAAATTTGTTTGACTTCCTCAAACCCGTCATAGAACTGGAAAGTGGGCTTATTTTTTTGCGTAGCGTACAATCCACGCAAGTCAGGCAGTATACGATCAACAGCCTCGATTCTTCTGGCAAGAGATAGCTTCAAAGATTGAGGGTCTCTGGCTATATATATTTTCCGCGAGCCTTTTCTCTGCTCGCCTACTACATCTTTTTCTTGAAGTGTTTGGATAGTGTTGTAGCAGTTGGTGCGTAAAATGCCAGTACCTTTGGCAATCTGTGGGGGAGTGGACAGGCCATTTTGCAGAAGGTAGAGATATATTTTGACCTCATTCTTTTTTAAACCCACCTCTTTTAGGTCGTTTTCTAGGGAATCTGTCATAAATATTTATACTATTTATACTATCTAAAACAAGGTTTATATAAATAAGTAATAATATATAGTATATCTATATTTTACGCAATGTCAAATATATCATAAGGTATTCGAGGAGGGTTTTATGACACGACAAGAGGCTGAGAAAGAGTTCACAGAAGCACGAGTGAAGAAGGGGCGTTCTCCCGCAAATCACTTTATCTACTGGATTCGTTGGGCGAAAAGAGAGCTGGCGGAAAAAAGGGCCATGGACCTAGATGGTCCAGAATTCCAAGAGGTTCTGCGGAGTCTTTGCATGACGAACCGATACCATTACTTCAACTGGCTTGAAGGTCAGCTGAAGCTTCATCTTGAGTGCCTACTGGCACTCACCGAGCCCTAGCCCTGACACCGCCCGCTGGTGTGGACCCGCCAAGTCTCCACGGGCGAGGCGGTTTTCCACTTTAAAGGCTTGTTGAATAAGTAAGGAGAAAGAATTATACTTAGGTATCGATTATTTTAAAATTAATTATAAAATTATATGACAGCTGATGGTTTAGATTCTGTAGTACCAACAAATGACGAAGTCCCAGAGCATGTTCGTGTTGAGGAAGAGTTAGCAAGAGCTGAGACAGAGCGACAAGAAAGAGAAAAACAGCAACTTGAAGTTGTGGCTGGTAAGGTCGCCGTTCTTTATTTGTTACTTGGGGCTTCTGGTACGAGAAGAGAGTTGACAGTGGAGAATTTACCAAACCTTGGGCCTATTACGACTGTTGTTTTAGAATTAAAAGAGGATTCCTCTCCAGATGGAACACAAAAATATCGCTTAATGCTCATGGACTTATCTACGGAGTTACCTGCAGATCGTGCTAGCGATATATTAAAGCTTCGAGTTGGTGAACCTTGGCTATTTGAGCAGAGAGGTATTGCTATCTCTACCACTTTTGATAATGAAACTAAAGTATCTGAAGCTGACAGATTTAATGGAGGGTCTACCACACTTAGTTCAAGAGGTCAGCCAGTGGCTCATACAAACTACGATGATGCTCCAAAAGTCACTTTGGATGCGATGCCCGAGGTTCTAGATGCTGTCATTGCCCAATTAAGAGCATAACCTCTGCTAAAACAATTTCCCTCTATTGTTACGGCTTTTGTTGGTGTATAATTCTAAAAATGAACGAGTCTGATAAAAGTAATTATCTCAGTCAGATTCAGACAGATGTTGGTCTGTTGTCTTTCATGACGGCGGTTACTATATTCATCAACGGACTTTTGCTAACACAGTTTGATTCATATAGCGTTTTGATAAAAGTGCCTATTGCCTTTCTCATTGTCAGTATGCTCGGTTTTCTCTTTTCCAGTCTGATTATTGCTAACACTAGTCAGAATGTTATAGATAATAAAGTAAGTAAGAGCAAAAAGCACACTCTCTATGGCTATGCTATTTCAGAATACATCGGCGTTTATCTTTTTGTTTTATCAATACCACTTGCTGTAAATGTTGTTACTGCAGATTTATATTTAAGAGTTATTACCATTGTGGGCACTGTTTTAGGATTATTAGTCTACCAATTCATGGGATTTTCACTTATTGAAAGACATTTTCCAGAAACGTACAAGATATTCTCTGGGCTTATAATGTTTTTTGGATTAGTTTTGTATATTTCTCAATTGAAAAATTTTTATTTCATAGAATGTTCAATCGTTTTTCTTGCTTTTATCTTAATTGTTACGATTTTAGCTCCAAGAGAAGATTTTAAATAATTATTTTCTTCTACTGTTTACTCAGTTCATCTGTTAGTATTTTTGTCAGATTGACCGCCGTTGTGTTTTGAAAACTGTTTGCAAAGTTGCTTATGTTCAGAGAAAGAAAGTTGGGAAGTGTGAAGCCAGTTTCATTTTGTAGCATTCTACTTATATATGAAAGTGTTATGGCGTTAAGCTCTCGACTGCTTGTGGTCTTACCACTTGAGCTTGTGGAAATGATTCCTATGAGGCTTCCGTGCCTATCTACCACCGCTCCGCCTGATGCGCCTTTTTGTGATACTACTGTGCCGCCGACATCTATCACATCTATTGTGTCGGCCTTGAATGTGAAAACATCTTGGACCGTGGTAACTGCGCTTGTTACAGATAGGCCTTGGAGTATGGACAGGCCGCCGAGAAATCCAGCGGGGTAGGAAACTAGGACTACCGGCTCGCCGACATTTATGACTTCTCTTGTGTCGATTGGAATATATGGAAAAACTGGGAGGGGAGTTCCATCTATTGAGTCGGTAATGTGCAAGAAGGCAAAATCGTTTTCGCCCGTGCCTTGTGGGTTTTGCTCTTTCAGCTCGGTTTTGTTTGCTTCAATCCAAGCGGGTGAAATGTAGACTAGTTCCACGTGGTATCGCGGATAAGCCGGGGAACCCGTGCGGATGGCACATTGTATGAAATCTTTTTGGTATAAGTTACGCAAAAGTAGGTATTGAGCGACATGGGCGTTTGTTAGGATGAGACCATCGGGGCTTATGATAATCCCAGTTCCGGAAATAGGGGAGAGTTCGCTGCCTTTGGCTATGCAGAGGATGTTCATCGTAGCTCCACGAGTGAAATTGTTTATTTTTTCAAAATCCGGCGCAGGTTCCGGTGGCGCTGGTGTCGGAATCACAGGAATAACATCAAATGTCTTCGCTACGACAATTGCTTTTGCCTTGACCACCACTTTTTTTGCCTGCCCTGAGCCCGTCGAAGGAGCCACGGTTGTAGTAGTAGCAGGTTTTTCTGTTTCTGCGACTGTGGGTGTTGATGTGACTACTGTTATTGGCTGAAAGTATTTGCTCCCCGGTTCATGAGACTTGTATGAATCAAAAATCCAAACGGCAACCAGCATGACAAGTGTGACTTCTAAAATTCTTTTTAGCATGATACAAACATTATAGCATTTTACCCGAACACTAATTTTGGCATCATTTTGTTTTTTAAATAATATTAAATTGAATAATCATTAATTTATCACAGTATATTGTTATAAATTGTGAAATCTAATCAGACAAAAACAATGCCAAATTTAGTGTGCGGGTTTTGCCCAACAGCTCTTTTTCTGCTAACATGACTTTATTGCGGGTATGGTTTAGTGGTAGAACGCGATCCTTCCAAGATCGATGCGCCGTTTCGATTACGGCTACCCGCACAAATTACAAATCATATTTATAATCATGATATCACCATATATGTTATTTCCATCTCTATATTTAATTACTCTTATTATATTGATAACAGCATTATTTTTTGGGATAAAAAAGAAGAGTAAAATCTTATTTTTTATAGTTGGAATAATTGTTACTATAGGTATAGTTAATTGGGGATTTATTATACATACATCAAAACTTTCTTATGAATGGTATGTGTTAGGGAAAGGAATGCCTCCAGATTATTGTGATTCTGTACCCTGCAACCAGTTTTTAGTAAACTAATTTGATTCTAACTTCGTTCAGTAGACTACGAGTTTTTGATTTATTTGCGTAATTTTGGGTTCGCCTATATATTTAGGAGTAAGATTGTATGCTGCTGGGAGCTGGTCGATGGGAACGCAGATCGACCCGGTTTGCGAGACTAGTGTCCCAACACTTACAAATCCTACCATCGGGCTCATGTACCCGATGGTCTTTATTTTTCTCAATCAAAAAACACCCGAATGGGCGTTTTTTGATTTTCCTTCGAAAGAAACAATAAAAACTTCAAGCTTGAGGATTTTTGTTCGAGTTCGAAGCTCGCAGGTTTTGGACGTGACCAAAGTGTACAACAGTACTCTGCGTGGAGCGGACAAAACCGAGAGCAAAGAAATCGGACAAAAAGACCAAGCGACTATTTTACTGCTTCTTTAAGGGCTTTCGCCGCGCGAAACTTCGGAACCTTCATCGCTGGAACAGAAATAGCCGCTCCTGTTCGTGGGTTTCGAGCTTGTCTTGCCGCTCTTTGCTTTGTTGAAAAGATACCCAAACCTGCGATAGAAACTTCACCGCCTTTTTTCAAAGTTCCGACGATTGAATCAACAACCAAATCAACAACTTCTTCGGCCTGAACTTTCGTTCCACCTAATTTTGAGTGGACCACATCCACTATACCTGCTTTATTCATATTTTTGTTTTTCTTACTAATAATAGAAATTCCATATTTGGCGCATTTCTTTGTCAGATTTCAAAAAATGATTGTCATCGTATTGCTATACGTCTCCAATCATTTTTCTCATCTTCCGCGAACTGCATCCAAATCTGAAATTTCAAGGTAACCTTATAAACTATCTACTGTAAGGCCATTATATACCAACATATTTTTAGTGCAACCCCATAGTAGAGGTTGACATTGCAAGGAATACCTTGCTAAAAAAGATGTCAACTTCACTACGGGGGATAGCATTAAAGTAAATTCGGTTGGTATTACCTCCGAGAAACATTCGCAGGCCCCGAGCTTGGCCCTGTCAATGACCCAGCCCCAGTTTTTCAGAAACTGGGGCTGGGCTCTTGACAGGGAGGGGCCGAGGACAGAACGAGGCTTCCGCAGCCTGCCTGCGGTAGGCAGGGAAGAAGCCGAGTGTTTTTGAGGAGGTAATACCAACCGAATTTACGAAACTACCTTGCAAACTCTATACTTCTCGTCTCGCGGATGATGGTCACTTTGATTTCTCCGGGGTATTTCAGCTCACTTTCTATGCGCAAAGCTATATCCCTAGCCATTTTCTTGGCTTCAAGGTCTGTTACTTCAGCCGGGGTAACGAAAATGCGTATTTCGCGCCCAGCCTGCAAAGCGTATGACTTTTCAACACCTTTGAACGAAAGTGCCACCGCTTCCAGGTCTTTTAGGCGTTTCAAGTAGTTCTCAACGCTATCTCTCCTTGCTCCCGGACGGCCACCAGATATGGCGTCGGCAGATTGGACAATCATAGACTCGACCGTTTCATAAGGATATTCCTCATGATGAGCCTGCATGGCTTTGATTATATTTTCGTCCGTGCCGAACTTTTGTAGAATTCTGCGGCCAATCTCAACGTGTGTGCCTACAACTTCGTGGTCCAGAGCTTTGCCTATGTCGTGAACCAGAGCACCGGCTTTTGCTACTGCTACGTTTGCCCCTATTTCCTCGGCGATCATACCGGCGATGTGTGTCATCTCTATAGAGTGCGCCAAAACGTTCTGGCCGTAGCTTGTTCGAAAATGAAGTCGTCCAAGTATAGAAACCACTCGTGGATCAAGCCCTATCACTCCCGTCTCGTATATGGCTTCTTCACCTTTATCTTTTATAATTTTGGATATCTCTTCCTCTGATTTCTGGACAAACTCCTCGATTTTTGCCGGCTGGATGCGTCCATCCGCGATAAGGTTTTCCAAAGCTATTTTGGCCACCTGTCTTCGAACCGGATCAAACGAAGATATGGTTATAGATCCCGGCGTGTCATCAACTATGACTTCGACTCCCGTGCATCTCTCAAAAGCTTTTATATTTCGGCCTTCCTTGCCTATAATTTTGCCTTTTATTTCATCGTTTGGAATCTGGACGTGTGTTGTGAGCATGTCTGATGTGACGGAATTTGATAGTCTCTGGATAGATGTGGCCAATATTGCTTTTGCTTTATCTTCCAGTTGTTCTTCGCCCGACTGTTCCAACTTTTGCATACGAGCCAAGATATCCTCTTGCGAATCTTTCTCAACCTCTCTCAAGATTTCTTCTCTGGCCTGCTCTTGTGTTAACCTAGCAATCTTGACCAGTTCTTCTTTTTTCTCTAACTCTCTTTTTTCGACGTTTTCTTTTATAATTTTTATTTCCTCGATTCTTTTCTTTATTTCTTCCACTTCTTTATCAATATCGGCTTGTCTACTATCCAAATGCTCGTCTTTTTTTATCAGACGCTCCTCGGTTTTTTTATTACTTTCCTCTTTTTCTTTTATTTCTCCTCGGGCCACTCTCAAAATCTCCTCTGCTTTCTTGTCGGCTTCGTCAATGATGATTTTTTCACGGTTTTTTGCCTCGAGCATCATTTGCTTGATGTCGAGTTCCATCGAGCCTTTCTTGCCGAGAGAAATAATCAGGCGCAGATAATAACCAAGCGCCAAAGACACTAGGGAGGCGACCGAGAGCAGGGCGAAAACTATTCTTAATGACATGTTTGCGGAAAATTTCCCGCTTCTACTTTATCTAGGTTTTAGGACTATTCAATATGTAATCTGAAAAAATCATTTTTTGAATTTTTGATACTGGAATTTTTGGCCAACTCTAGAGTGAAGGTAAAACAGGAAACTTTTAAATTAAAATAAGTAATACACTCACTATACATAAGTTAGGCAATAAAGTCAAAAGTCTATAAAACCCTAGAGAACCTTGTCTATAATGCCGTATTTCTTGGCTTCTTCGGCTGACATGAAGAAGTTTCTGTCCATATCTTTTTCTATTTGAGCGAGGGGCTTGCCGGTGTTTTTTGCTAGAATTTTGTTAAGATTTTCTCTTGTCTTTACGATGTGTTTTGCCGAGATTTCTATGTCTGATGCCTGACCTTCTGCTCCACCGAGTGGCTGGTGGATCATGACCTCTGCATTCGGCAAGCAAAATCTTTTACCCTTTGCTCCTGAAGCAAGTATGTGTGCTCCCATGGACGCGGCGATTCCCACGCAAACAGTTGAAACATCGTTTTTTATATGATTCATGGTGTCTATGATTGCAAGGCCAGCAGTAACTGATCCTCCTGGAGAATTTATATAGAACGAGATACTTTTTTTTGAGTCTTCAGACTGGAGAAAAAGCAGTTGGGCGATGATGAGGTTGGCGGTGTGGTCGTCGATAGGACCGTCGAGGAAAATAATATTATCACGCAAAAGTCGCGAGAAGATGTCGTACGCTCTCTCGCCGAATTGGGATTTTTCAATAACTGTGGGTATTAACATGAAGGCAGTATACCAAAAAAAGGAGTTTTGTAAAATATGGCAATATGATACAGTTTCTGCTATGAGGCTTCACCGATTCTATATAGACACTCCTATTTCAGAAGATAAGTTTGATATCACAGACAGAGATCTCGTTCATCAATGGCGATCAGTTTTTCGATATAACGTCGGTTCACGGGTTATACTCTTTGACGGAGCGGGTGTGGATTATTTGGTTATGATAACTTCCTTGCGCAGTTCCGGCGCCAGTGTCGGAGTTGTAGAAAAGAAAAATAAAAACAATAAGCCGAAAATAGATTTATGGTTGTGTGTCGGCATTACAAAAAAAGATAATTTTGAGTTAGTGGTGCAGAAGGCCACAGAACTTGGCGTTTCAAATGTTGTTCCAGTACTTTGCGAAAGGAGCGAAAAGAAAAATATAAATATAGAAAGATCGAGAAAGATTGCCATTGAATCATCCGAGCAGTCGGGTAGGGGAAGTATTCCTGCCGTTCACGAAGTTGTAGATCTTGGGAGCTTATTAAAAAGTGAAATTCTGCCAGAGAAAAAGATTTTTTTACAGTTCGGGGGTCAATATATAGGGGATTTTTTGCAAACCGAAAAACCCAATGAGTTAGCTGTATTTGTCGGTCCAGAAGGCGGTTTTGGTGACATGGAAATCAAAGAATTTGGCGAAAACAATATACCCAGTATCTCTCTCGGCCTCCAAATTCTCCGCGCTGAAACCGCCGGTATTGCTGTTTCGAGTTTGCTACTTCTGTGATTCTAAAAATTGAAAGACTAACTCGTTAGTTAGAAAAGTCTCAACATACATTCTCACACGAAAACGCTCTGCATCTTTGTGATGCGCTAAAATATTTTCCATTTCTTTTTTTACATCTTCTTCCTTAGCGGCTAAACTTTCGTTTTTCGCGATTGTGTTAAGAATTATTTGGGACTTGGCCCTTTTGATTGCTATTTCTTTCCATTCTATTTTCAAATCATCTTCGGTTTTTTTGATATGTTTCAAATAGTCTTCATAAGTAATGCCACTTCGGCCAATATCATCTCTAAACTGGGCAAGCATTTTTTCCATTTCGCCTTCGACAATGATTTTTGGTAGGTCAATCTTGGAATCTTTCATTATTTCTTCCAAAATATCTGTTCTCTTTTTATCTTTTTCTTTCAAACTTTTTTCAGCGGAGATATTTTCCCTGATTTTCTCTTTCATTTCTGCAACATCTTTAAACCCGCCAATCATTTTGGCAAATTCATCGTTTACTTCTGGTAAATCCGAGTTTTCAATTTTCCTGTGATTGTGATCGTGTGCTGTCGTAGCTGTCGCCTTGCCGCCCTGGCCTTCGGCAGAATTCAAAGACTCACTATGCACCTTTTGATGAGCGATATTTTGTCTTATATTCTCGATAACATTTTCTACTTCCGTATCAGTCACTTCTTGAGGTTTAACCTCAATTTTATTCTGAGTTTTAGCAATCTTTTTATAATCCACTAGTTTCACCTCGGGCATTAGGGCTGTTTTTATTTTGAACTCGAGGGGAGAGCCCACACCGATTTTAGTAATATTTATTTCAGGCCTGCCAATAGCATCTATTTTGTGTTCATCCAGTATGTTCGGGTACTCCTCGCTCAAAGCAATCTCTGCCGCTTCCTCCAAGAGTCTCATTTCACCAACTTTTTGGATGATTATTGCATCTGGAACGTTGCCTTTTCGAAAACCATCCGCCTCAAAATCCACTTTTATTTTAACCAAAGCTCTTTCTCGCATAAGAGCCATTTTCTCCGCAGTAATCGAGCCTAGTATTTCTAGCTCCCTCTCGGGCAGAGAATTCAATACTATATTTGTATAGTTTTTCGTCATAATATTCCCAAATTTACAGTAATATTAAAGCTTTAGCAAGTAAATTTCGTTGAAATCATATATGAGACAAGCAACCCAGCTCCACTTTTGAAATATTACATTTTAACCAACCATACATTGACTGTGTTACTTTTATTATCTAGTTACACTAAGATGTGTTAAGTCAAAAGTGAGGCTGGATATGCGCTCTCTATAAACATGTGATGAAAAAGAAATTTTAGTATGATTGAGTGCTTGCTTCAGAATTCAGGTTGGTTGTGTTTGTCGAACTTAGGTCCGCGTCTATAGAATCTAGACTATCGCTTTCGCTTGTGCTTTTTATTTTCTCGGCTTCGGATTGACTCGTCGTCGTAGCTATTGAATTATCAACGTTTTCTTTGACCTTTGATTCTTCCACACGCTTACCCCAGAAATATAATCCTCCGAGAATTATGATGGCTATGATAATGATTGTCCCAATGATAGAACCAATTCCAGATTTGTTTTCTTCCATGTTTTTGTGTTAATTTTGGCTGTTAACTTGTGCCGTAGTTGTTGCCTCAACATCGGTCTTAACTTTTAATCCCCTCAAATTTCCAACAGCTTTTGCAAGTGAAACTCGGGCGTCGTTTAGGTTTTTCTGCAATCCTTGGGAGATTTTGACAAGGTTCTGTAATGCTTCTTTGGCTTGAGCTCGAGTTGTTGTGGCGATTTCTAGGCTGACGGTTGTATTTACCGAGGTTTTCATGCTAATCATACTGTCTTTTGCTGTGGCAATATCTGCTTTCGCACTTGTAACAAATCTCTCGGCTACTGTGGTGTCACCTCCGGCGGCTTTGATTTTTGCAATTCTGCTTTCGATGCGAGACATAATGTTTGCAAGTCTCTCGATTGTGGCATCAAATCGATCGTTCATTTTTTCAAAACGATTATTTAATTTAGTCTCAACTCTCTCCACTGTCGTAGCTTTCGCCTTGTCGTCAGAGCCTTCGGCAGAATCCTCCTCTTTTATTTGGGCCTTTGTTTCAACACGAACTTCTTTTTTAACATCAAGATTATTTTTTATTCTCTGTAAAAGTGTGGGTTTTTTGGTATTGACCGACGCTTCAACCCAGGCGTTTTCTGTTGCGCTGTTTGTCTCTGCGTAAGCCACAACTCCGCCGAGGAGTAGGGTGGCAATAAGTGCTTTGGATATGATTTTTTGCATTTATTTTTTGGTTTTTATTATAATGCTGTTATTATACCCCCACACCAAATAGAAAGTCCAGAAGCCTAAAAACACAATTTGTTGGATGGTTGTTTGATAAAAAATGGAAAATACAAAAATTTTGGTGGAGGGGCAGGCACTAGTTTGATTTTAGTCAACACAGGTAGTAATATAGCTCTATGTCAATAAAAGTTTTTGGACATATTTCGCCTGACACAGACACGGTAGGAAGCGCTATTTTATGGGCGTGGTACATGAAAACTCACACGGCTCAGGATGCTGTGCCTTTTGCTTTAGGCAAACTGAACAAGGAAACAAGCTTTGTCTTGCAAAAGTGGGGTATCCCAGAGCCCGAAATTCTTTTGTCTTTGGAAAAAGGTGATGATGTTATCGTCGTTGATACGACCAACCCTCAGGAACTTTTGCCAGAGATTGCAAATGCAAACATCCTCAGAATAATAGACCATCACAAACTCGGTGGACTTCAGACTGCCGGTCCTGTAGAAGCGACCATAAGGCCTTTGGCTTGTACGGCTACTATAATATATGACCTTTTGGGCGAGGTGACTCACGATTTGCCGAAAGAAATTGCTGGACTCATACTGTCTTGTATTCTTTCTGACACTTTGGAGTTTCGTTCGCCTACGACAACATCGCATGATAAAGATGTGGCGGAAATATTGGCCAAAAAACTCGGACTGGACGTAACAAAATACGCGAATGAAATGTTCGCGGCCAAATCAGATGTTTCCGACTACACGGATATTGGCCTTATTCATTTGGACAGTAAAAAATATCCTGTGGGAGATAAAAATATTCGTGTTTCATCGATTGAGACAACTATGCCAGAGCTTATTCTCGACAGAAAACACGGCATAATAAAAGCTATAAAGGAGGTTTTGGACGAGGAAAAAGATACTGACGAAGTCCTACTGTTTGTTATCGATATTCTGAAAGAAGAAGCGACTGTTTTGACCTACAACCAGTTCACAAAAGACCTTATCTCGACCTCTTTTGGCGTCAGACCAGACGGAGACACACACGTCCTCCCCGGAGTTCTCTCTCGCAAAAAACAAATCATCCCAGTTTTAAAATTACCGGAATCAATGGTATGAAACCCCAGGGCAAGCCCTGGACCCCTGTTCCGCCCCAGAGGGGCGGGGTTTTTACCATTGCTACTCCTCGTTCGGACGCTGTGAATGTGATTAAACATTCACGCGCTCCTCTCTCGTCGCAGATAAAAAACCCCTTACATGCGATTCGAGCATGTGAGGGGTTTTTTTAGTTATCCACAGGGTGTGTATAAACCAAGTGGTAGATAAGTGGGAAGGAGTGGTATATAATGTAAGTCAAGTGGGAAGAAGTGGGTGATAAAATATTATGTTAATAGGAGAATACACACATTCGATTGACGATAAAAACCGCCTCTCTCTTCCTGCCAAATTTCGTTCCGAACTTGGGAAAAAAATAGTGGTTACCCAAGGTTTGGATAATTGTCTCTGGATCTTCAAACACGTGGAGTGGAAGAAGATAGAAGAAAAACTCAACCAATCTTCTATCGGCCAAGCAGACAATCGAAGTTTTAATCGTTTGATGTTTTCTTCGGCGGTTGAGGCAGAGGTCGACGCAATCGGTCGCATACTTGTTCCGGAGTTTTTGCGAGACAGAGCAAACCTGAAAAACAAAGTAGTTGTTATAGGTGTCTCGTCGCGCGTTGAAATCTGGAATGAGAAGGCTTGGAGTGAGTATAAGAAGGTGGTCGAGAAGCAAGCTGATACTCTGGCAGAAAAATTAGGACAAGTGGGAGTAATTTAGTTAAAAGTGTGAAAGAAGAAAGTCAAAAGTTAATGCGTTTACTTTCACACTTTCTACTTTTAACTTTTTGACTCCAATGCATAAATCAGTTCTTTTACATGAAGCAATAGACGGTCTAGATATCAAAGCCGGGGACATCTTTGTTGATGGAACTCTAGGTGGTGGTGGACATAGCGAGGAGGTGTGCCTTAGGTTTGGCGGTAGCGTTGTCATGATCGCTATCGACCTTGACCCTGAAGCTATAAGTCGAGCAACTAGCAGACTTTCTTCTTTGAAATGCAATATCCGCTATGTGCAGGGAAGTTTCCGCAACATTGACACAATACTTGATTCGCTTGGTGTGGCCCAAGTGTCAAAGTGTCTCTTTGACATCGGACTTTCATCAAATCAGTTTGAAGATTCCGGTCGGGGGTTTTCTTTTCAAAAAGACGAACCTCTGATCATGTCATTCAAGAAAGATTTGAAGGAGGAGGATCTAACAGCCAGAAAAATTGTAAATAATTGGGATGAGGAAAATATCAGAGCTGTCTTGGAAGGTTATGGCGAAGAAAAGTTTGCTTACAAAATTGTCAAAGCTATCGTGGAGAGGCGAGGGAAGAGGCCAATAGAAACAACTTTTGATTTGGTGGAAATCATAAAATCAGCCACTCCCGCCTTCTACCACCATCGAAAAATCCATCCAGCCACTAAAACATTTCAAGCTTTGCGCATTACAGTAAACGATGAGATAGAAGCTTTGAAAGAGGGAGTGAAGAAAGGATTTGAAAGGCTTAGTCCAGAGGGCCGACTAGCTGTCATTTCATTTCATAGTTTGGAGGACAGAGTAGTGAAAGATTTTTTTAGAGAGAAAGAAGATATGGGGTTTGGCAGGAGGATAACAAAAAAGCCAATCGTACCAACTGAAGAAGAAATTTTAATAAATCCCAGAGCAAGAAGTGCGAAATTACGAATAGTTGAAAAAACATAAAAATGGTAGAAAGAATATTAGAATTAAATAGAGAAAAGTACATATTTTGGTTGCTTTTGAGCGTTTTTGTCATGTTTGCTTGTCTTTATGTATATTTTATAAGAAGCACAATAAGCAACGTGGTTGTTAGGCAGAACTTGGAGCAAGAAGCTTCGAGCCTAACTCTGGCTATAGGAGGGGAGGAATTTTCATACATTGCCAAAAGAAATGCTATTACTTTAGAACTCGCACATTCTCTTGGTTTCAAAGATAGTCACGACAAGATTTTTGTTTCTCGAAATCCAGATACAAAAGTGGCTTTCTTGAGTCATTAGTATTAGTTTGATTAATAACCCCTTTTCTCTTCAAGACCTTTTTGAAAACAGAATACCCAGCCCCACTTTTGAAAGAATAATTTTAAACTGGTTTTGTATTTAATCTTGATTGTGAGGCACAATCATTGAGTATATTCAAAAATGGAGCTGGGTTTCTTCACGCTCGGAACTCAAGAAAATTATCAATTGACTACAATTGTAATTTTCTAAGCTCCTGCGCGATGTTTCAAAAAGATCTTGCTTCGATAGGTTTATTAATCAGAGATTCTTGATACAATAATTTCATGAAGTCCAGTCACTCTTGGAAAATTCGCATCATTTCTTTTTTTATATTTATTTTTGCTTTGTTACTTATTGGTCGGCTCTACATGTTGCAGGTGGTGGACAATAATCTGTATAAAAATAAAGCCGACAGGCAGTACGCCTCCGTGGCTTCAACAGTTTTTGATAGGGGAACTATTTTTTTTCAAAACAAAGATAAAAGTCTAGTCTCAGCTGCGACTCTTAAGTCAGGTTTCATCGTGGCTATTAACCCAGAGTTATTAAAAGATCCGGAAGGTGTTTACAAAAAAGTAAATGAACTCCTGCCCACAGACTATGATGTTTTTATTACCAAAGCAGCAAAAGTAAAGGATCCATATGAGGAGATAGCTGTGCACGTTGATACAGATATTGGTCAGAAAATAAGTGAGCTAAAGATTGCAGGGCTTGAGGTTTATAAGGACAGGTGGAGATTTTACCCTGGAGGAAATATTGCTTCTCATGTTTTGGGTATCCTGGGTTTCAAGGGTGATGAGTATGCTGGCCGATATGGATTAGAAAGGCAATTTGAAAAACAGCTCAAAAGGCAGGATGGGTCAGCCACCAACTTTTTCGCAGAGATTTTTTCAAATATAAAAAATGCCACAAAAAACACGCCTGAAAACGAAGCCGACGTGGTGACGACTATTGAGCCGACAGTACAATCCACTTTGCAGGACATACTCTCAAGTACAAAGGAAAAATGGCAGAGTGATGTTATTGGTGGGATTATTATGAATCCACAAACTGGCGAGATATACGCCATGGCTTCACTCCCTACATTTGATTCAAATAATTCCAAGTCCGAAAAAGATGTTTCGGTGTTTTCCAATCCTCTTGTGGAAAATGTTTATGAAATGGGGTCTATTATAAAGCCCTTAACCATATCCGCTGGTATTGATACTGGTGTTATCACGGCAAAATCAACATACTATGACAAAGGTTTCGTCATAATAAATAACAAAAAAGTCTCAAACTTTGATGGCAAGGAGCGTGGAGTTGTTAATATTCAAGATGTCCTCTCGCAGTCTCTGAACGTTGGTGCGGCTCATGTTGAGTCTCTTGTGGGCAATGCTAGGTTTACAGACTATATGTACGGTTTTGGCCTAAATCAAAAAACGGGGATTGATTTGCCAAACGAGGGCAAGAGTTTGGTGGATAACTTAAAAAGTCCGAGAGATATAGAATACGCTACAGCTGCTTTTGGTCAGGGAATTGCTCTCACTCCCGTTGCTACGATACGAGCTCTTTCTGCTGTGGCAAACGGAGGGACTCTGGTTACTCCACATGTGGTAAAGAGTTTGGAATATAAAATTGGAATTTCAAAAGTCACATCTGTTGCCGTAAGTCCTGGTGTTATAAAAAAAGAAACTTCAGACGAGGTTAGCCGTATGTTGACCTATAGTGTAGATAAAGTTTTGATGGGGGGTACTTTGAGTATAAAAAACTATAGCGTGGCTGCAAAAACGGGTACGGCGCAGATAGCCAATCCAAACGGCGGAGGTTATTATGACAATCAGTTTCTCCATTCTTTTGTCGGGTATTTCCCATCATACAATCCCAAGTTTATAGTCCTGCTCTATATGGTCAATCCGAAAGGCGCTCAGTTCGGTTCGGAGACTTTGACTGTACCTTTTATGAATATGATTAACTTCCTTATAAACTATTACGAAGTTGCGCCTGATAGATAAAATTTTCAAATGAGATTTTACTCAGTCTCGACGAAATTAAAATTATTCGGTACAATTGTTTCATGTCTATCAACTTTTTATATATCCTGAAAATCCTATATTACACTTCTTATTTTTGGATTCCTCTTTTTTTGATACTTTTGGCATGGGATTTGTGGGTACAGTACAGACGGGCTTTGTTTTTTGCAAAACAGGTTTATGTCTTATTAGAAATCAAACTGCCGAGAGAAATATTTAAATCCCCTCGGGCGATGGAGTTCTGTATTGATAGTTTATGGACTACATTAGGAGAGGCGAATTGGTATGAGAAATATTGGAAGGGTCAGGTTCGCAATTCGTATTCTCTGGAAATAGTCTCTATAAACGGGATTGTGCATTTTTACATTTGGGCTAAGAAGGGGGATAAAAGTAGGATTGAAGCAAATCTATACTCTCAATATCCCGGAGTTGAAATATATGAGGTTCCAGATTATACCTTGCCAGTTGTTTATGACCCGGAGCAAAGTGGTATGTGGGTGACGGAATTCAAACTGACTAAAGCAGATGCTTTTCCCATAAAGACATACATTGACTATGGTATGGAAAAAGATCCAAAAGAGGAATTTAAAATCGATCCGATGACCCCTCTCATTGAGTTCATGGGCTCACTTTCTCGAGGTAACCAAGCTTGGGTTCAAATAATCATAAGAGCGCACAAGGCAGAAGAAAAAGATCCAGAGAAAAAACTTAGTACATGGAAAATATGGGAAACGTGGAAACTAGAAGATGTTTGGGACTTTATGAAGAAAAAGGATTTTATGTGGGAAGAGGGCGCAAAGAAGGAGATTGAGACATTGATAGCAAGGGGTAAAGGGGAAAAAGGTGAAGATGGTAAAATAATTCCTGGAAGTACTAGATTTTTAACAGAGGATGAACAAAATACGATAAAAGCTTTAGGACGCAGTATATCAAAGAAGGGTTTTGATGTCGGTATGCGTCTTATTTACACAGCACCAAAAGATGTATTTGATATGGCTAACCTTGGTGGTCTTGTTGGCGGGATTATGCATTTTAACTCTTCCATGAATGGCTTTGGCACCACCGGAACTACTACTCCGAAATATAAACATTTTTTGTTGTCTTGGAAAGATAGAAACAAGAAGTTACTTGATGCCGAGAAACAAGATTTCCTTGATGCCTATAAACGCCGAGCCTATTTCTACAAACCATATAAAAGAGAAAAATATTTTATCCTAAACACGGAAGAGTTGGCCACTTTGTTTCATCTTCCCGGAAGTGTTTCTGCCACACCTTCGTTTGCTAGGATTGAGTCGAAAAAAGCTGAAGCGCCTACGAACCTACCAGTATGAGGTAAATAATTTAAAATTTAGAATTTAAACTTTAAAATTAAATCATTCTAAATTAAGTCTAAATTTTAAATTCTAAATTTTAAATTATTCTAATGTTTACAAATACAGACTATTCTTTGCAAAAACAAAAATACATCACCTGTTTCTTTGTCGGTCTTTTTGTTCTTGGTTGTATTTATCTTTTTCTTCACAAACCACCGAAGGATTTTCCATTAGGGGAGATCGTGACTATACAGTCCGGAGAGTCTCTCCAGCAGATTTCCAATAATTTGCGTGATGCTCACGTGATCGCTTATCCTTTTGTTTTCAGGGCTCATGTTATTGTGCAGGGTGGAGAAAAAAAAGTTCAGGCGGGGGGTTATCTTCTAGATCGGGCCGAAGGTCCGGCAGATTTGGCCTACCGTTTGGTTCATGGCCAGTTTCATCTTGAGACCGTCAAAATTACAATTCCCGAAGGCTGGAATGTTTTTCAAATAGGAGATTATTTGACAAAAACACTTATAAAATTTGATAAAAAAAGTTTTCTTGCTTTGGCAAAAGGTAAGGAGGGGTATCTTTTCCCAGATACGTATTTTGTCTCTCCGACTGCAAAACCAAAAGATATTGTAAATTTGATGCAAAACAATTTTGATGAAAAGATTGTTGTCATATCGGGTATGGCCTCATCAACGCACAAACTAGGCGAAATCATTACTATGGCTTCGATTTTGGAAAATGAAGCTCGAACGACAGATAGTCGCCGGATTATCGCAGGGATACTTTGGAAACGACTGTCTCTGGGTATGCCACTCCAAGTTGATTCCACTTTTTCGTATATAAATGGCAAAAACACGTACGACCTGACTGCCGATGATCTAAAGATTGATTCGTCTTATAACACTTATCTATATAAGGGTTTACCGCCGACACCAATAAGTAATCCAGGGATTGACGCTATAACTTCATCAATCACCCCTATCACCACAAAATATTTATATTTCTTGTCGAGCAAAAGTGGTGTGATGTATTACGCTAGGACTTTTGATGAGCATGTCAGGAATAAAATGCTTTACTTGAATAAGTAATTTCACAATCTCTTTCTCACCAAAACCTTTTCAGAGACCGTTCATCTTTCCGGCGAAAGATTCACTTCCTCCTTACAGGAGCAGTATACCTTTCCCATTTTGATTACAAAACGCTCAAGGTCTTGCGAAGCTTCGCTTCTCACCTCGCCCTTGACTTGTCAAGAGCCCTCACATACTGGAATCGCATGAGAGGGGTCGTTGACAAGACCATGCTCAATGGCTGTGGAGTCTCTGAAAAGATTTTGCCTCGACGAGATTCTGAAATTACTTTCGTTTTATGGTATAAATTGTGAAATGAATAAAGGATCAAAAGTACGACCGAGCGAGAGCGATGGGAGTACCGAGACCAGAAGACCGAATGTGTTTGTTGGTGTTTCGGGTGGAGTTGACTCTTCTGTTGCTTTGGCGTTGCTACAGAAGGAGGGGTACGATGTGACTGGTGTTTTTCTAAAAGTTTGGAATCCGGACTGGATGGAATGTAATTGGAAGGAGGAGAGACGGAGTGCTATGAGAGTTTGCGCTACTCTCGGTGTACCTTTTTTAACTTTGGACTGTGAGGCAGAATATAAAAAGGAAGTTGTGAATTATATGATAGGAGAATATTCTCTGGGTCGAGTGCCAAACCCCGATGTTTTTTGTAATAAATATGTGAAGTTTGGAGTGTTTCTGGACAAAGCTTTGGAAATGGGAGCGGATTTTATAGCGACGGGACACTATGCGCGAGTACGCGAATTTTCAATTTCTAATTTTCAATTTTCAAATAAAAATTCAAAAAGATTTGAACTTCTAGAATCAGTAGACAAAAACAAAGATCAGTCGTATTTTTTGTATACATTAAATCAGGAACAAATAAAACACACACTTTTTCCTGTCGGACATTTAACAAAGACAGAAGTTCGAAAACTTGCGGAAAAATTTGGACTGCCGACAGCCACAAAAAAAGACAGTCAGGGTCTGTGTTTTATTGGCAAGGTGAATATGAAGGATTTTCTTTCGCACTATATCCAACCGAAGCGCGGAGATGTCCTGAACACAAAAGGCGAGGTTGTAGGTTTCCATGATGGAGCAATGTTTTATACTATTGGAGAGAGACACGGCTTTACTATCACAAAAAAATCACCGGAAGATCCTAGGTTTTTTGTAGTTTCAAAAGATTTAGAGAAAAATACAATAACAGTTGCTAGCAAAGAATCCGAAAGCGAAAAAATAAACAACACAAAAGAAATTATGGTCAAAGATTTACATATCATCTCCCCTATGTCCGACATAGGGGAATATGGGAGTCCGACTTCCAAGTTAGGAGTGAGGATTAGGTATAGGCAAGAAAAACAAGAATGTGTGTTGGAAAAAAGAAGCGACGGGTATCATATAGTTTTTGATGTACCTCAAAGCGCTGTACCAGTCGGTCAGTCGGCGGTGCTGTACGACGGTGAAATCTGCCTCGGTGGCGGTATTATTGAAGAAATCAATTGACTAACCCCGCGTCTGCGTTGTTGAGGGCTCCGTCTGCTTCCACGCAGTACTAGTTGTACAGCATGTAGCAGTACTCGCCCTCGCCTAGTATATGGGGCTATTGAATTGATTTCTTGTTGCTATGATACAATATTACGATGCAAATCAAACCTACATATGTTTTCAAAGCAAATGGAACGAAGGAGTTGTTTGATGTCAAAAAACTGGAGGAGTCTCTGCTTCACTCTGGAGCTTCGCCAAAAGTAACTGGCGATGTCATCGCTCACGTTTCCTCCGAATTGCAAGATGGCATGACCACACGGGAGATTTATCAGCACGCCTTCGAGATTCTTCATCGCGAGGAAAAACCCGTGGCAATGAAGTATTCGGTTAGGCACGCCATCATGGAGCTTGGACCCTCCGGTTTTCCCTTCGAGGATTTCGTAGCGGAAATTTTTCGAGCGAAGGGTTTTGAGACTCTGACCGATCAGTCGGTAAGGGGTTTTTGCACCACTCACGAGATAGATGTGGTGGCATGGAATAAAGTTAAGCTTGTTATGGTTGAAGCCAAGTTTCACAATGAAATCGGAATGAAGTCGGATCTGAAGGTTGTTCTTTATGTGAAGGCAAGATTTGATGATTTACGCAAGGTTAAATTTAATTATGGACGGGAAAGGGAACTTGACGAAGCCTGGCTTGTTACCAATACAAAGTTTTCCTCAACCGCTATCGAATACGCTGAGTGTCAAGGCGGTCTTATGATGGTTGGTTGGAACTATCCTCCCGTCGGCAATCTCCATGATATGATTATTGAATCAAAGTTGCACCCTATTACCTGTCTCGTTTCTATAAATGGTCGAGAAAAAAAGGTTCTCCTAGCTCAAGGCGTTGTTTTGTGTAAGTCCATAAAAGAAAATCCAGATTTGCTAGTGGCGACAGGCATGACAGAGGAAGAGAAGCGAAAAGTTCTGGATGAAATAGATACACTATAGCGCGATACCAATATACGAATTCATGCGAATGAAACGAATGGCTACGAATAAAATGAAAAGGAAAAATAATTCAAATAAAGACATCGCTAATTTTCTATTCGAGGTTGGTATGTTGGCCAAAACCCCACGAAGTGGTTTTCACTTTCTTGGAACGGGTGAACAGTCAGTGGCTGAACATATAAATCGAGTGGCATTCATTGGTTATATTTTAGCTCATATGGATGGAACAGTTGACGTCTTAAAAGTTCTGAAAATGTCTCTTTTCCATGACATATCTGAAACTCGTATATCTGATTTGAATCATATTCACCAGAAGTATGTTGAAAGAAGAGAACACAGTGCTGTAAAAGATATTTCAGACTCAATTCCATTTGGTAAAGACATGTTTGATACAATGAAAGAATATGAAAAAAGGGAGTCCGATGAGGCCATATTGGTAAAAGATGCGGACGGTTTAGAATGGATACTGTCCTTGAAGGAAGAGGTTGATACTGGTAACACTAGAGCAGCAGAGTGGGTAAAAATAGCTATAAAGAATCTGAAGACACCTAACGCCAAAGCACTGTCAGATGCCATAATGAGTACAGATTCAAACAATTGGTGGTTTTCGGAGGATTCGGTCATAAGAAAGAAAAAATACATCAAGCAGGTTAAAAGGTGAAAGTCAAAAGCAAATGAAACTTAATACAGAAGAAAAATTTGAGAGAATGAAAAAAATTCGTGATGAGCTCCTGAGTTTCAAGGAGTCGCCTTTGTACGAATACAGAGTTGCTAGTAAATATTTTCCAGTGGTGGGTGAGGGATCTCACTCGGCCAACATAATGTTTGTAGGTGAAGCACCGGGAGAAAACGAGGCCAAAACAGCTCGGCCTTTTTGTGGCCGTTCCGGTAAGGTGCTAGATGAAATGCTGGAGTCAATCAATCTAAACCGTAGTGATGTGTATATAACAAATATAGTCAAAGACCGTCCACAGGAAAATCGTGACCCAACACCGGACGAAATCAAACTCTATGCACCATTTCTCAATCGTCAGATTGATATTGTGGAACCGAAAGTCATCGCTACTCTTGGGCGGTTTTCCATGGAATATATCATGAACCTTCTCGGACTTTCCGCAGATTTGAAACCGATAAGTAATATGCATGGTCGAGAGTTTGAAGCGCAGGCAAGCTATGGTAAAGTAACTATCATCCCTTTGTATCATCCGGCGGTGGCCCTATATAATGGTTCGAATAAGAAAACCCTTCTGGAAGATTTTCAAGTTTTGAAGAAATATATAAACTAACATGTCATACTAATATGTCATATACGCCCCCACAAAAAATTTTAGAAAAATATGCTTCTGTGTTGGTTAATTTTGCATTGAACAGTGGCAAGGGAATAAAAAAGGGCGAGACCGTAATGGTATTAGCTTCTGAAGTTTCTAAACCGCTTTATATCGAATTGTTAAAGGCTATATGGAAATCTGGTGGAAATGTTATAGCTCGTTTTAGTCCGGATAATGATGTGTCGTTTAAGTTTGATAGATTTTTCTTTGAAAATGCTACTTCCGAACAGCTAAAATTTTTCCCAGCCAAGCTAATGAAAGGTGAAGTAGATGATGTGGATCATTTAATAAGAATTATCGCTGAGACAGATAAAAGATCGCTTGCTGGAGTTGATCCAAAAAAAATAATGTCACGCGGTGTGGCCTTGAAACCAGCTTGGGAATGGCGAGATGAAAAAGAGAACAAGGGTCTGTACACGTGGACTCTAGGTTTATATGGCACTTTCGCCATGGCAAAGGAAGCCCGTATGAGCGAGAAAGAATATTGGAATCAAATAATCAAAGCCTGTTATTTGGATAAGCCAAACCCAATAAAAGAGTGGAAAATATTATTTAAAAACATTGAGGTCTATCGCCAAAAACTTAATAAATTAAAAATCCAAAAAGTTCACATAGAGGGCCCTGATGTAAACCTATGGGTGACTATTGGAGAGAGAAGAGCATGGTTTGGTGGTGGTGGCAGAAATATTCCTAGTTTTGAAATATTTACTTCACCCGATTGGCGTGGCACAGAAGGTTGGATAAAATTTAGCGAACCGTTATATAGATACGGTAGTCTTATAGAAGGTATAAAACTGGAATTCAAAAATGGTCGAGTAGTAAAAAGTAGCGCCAGAAAAGGCCAAGATGTTCTCAAGGCAATGATTGCCACGGAAAATGCTGACAAGGTGGGAGAGTATTCTCTTACTGACAAGAGATTCTCACGGATTACCAAATTCATGGCCGAGACGCTTTTTGATGAAAACGTTGGTGGACCAAACGGCAACACACACATCGCTCTTGGCAACGCTTATCAGGACTGTTTTGACGGTGATCCAAGCAAAGTAAGTAAAAAAGAATGGAACAGACTTGGCTACAATAAATCTTCTGTTCACACTGATATTGTCTCAACTACACCCCGAATGGTCACGGCCTATCTCATGGGCGGAAAAACAAAAGTCATATACAAAAACGGCCAGTTTACGCTTTAGAAATCGACAAATGACATCAAACGAAATTCGTAAAAGGTTCATAGAGTTTTTTTTGAAGCGAGGGCATATAGAAATCCCTTCTGCCTCTCTTGTTCCTGCAAATGACCCATCGGTTCTTTTCAACACCGCGGGTATGCAACCACTCATGCCTTATTTTTTTGGAAAGAAACATCCGGACGGAGACAAGTTGGTCAATTCTCAGAAATGTGTAAGAACGGTTGATATTGATGAAATAGGCGACAACACTCACGCCACATTTTTTGAAATGCTTGGCAACTGGTCTTTGGGGGATTACTTCAAAAAAGAAGCCATTAACTGGAGTTATGAATTCCTGACATCGAAGACCGAAGGACTGGGACTTGATCCGATGCGTTTGTACGTGACCTGTTTTGCCGGTGATGATAGGATTCCAAAAGATACCGATGCTGTGGAAATATGGAAGAGTTTTGGCATACCGGAAAACAGAATATATTTTCAAGGAGTAGATTCAAACTGGTGGCCGGCGGTGAAAAAGGAAGAAGACGGCTGGACTGGGCCTACAGGCACATGTTCAGAAATGTTTTATGATGTAACGGAGGATGGTTTGGGAGATTTATCGCCAGATCAGTTTCGGCAAGCAGATGAGGAACAAAAAATTGTAGAGATTTGGAATGATGTGTTTATGGAGTATGAAAAAAAGGATGGTGAGATAGTCAGAAAGCTTCCACAAAAAAATGTTGATACGGGGGCGGGATTTGAGAGATTAGTTGCTGTTGTTCAAAAGAAAAAAAGTATTTTTGATACGGACCTTTTTGTTCCTCTCATACAACATATCAGAGAAAATCCATCAATAGCCAGAGTTCGTTCGGAGCGTATTATTGCCGACCATATTAGGACCGCAACATTTCTTATCGCCGACGGGGTTAGTCCTTCCAATACCGATAGAGGTTATATTCTTCGTCGTTTGATTCGCAGAGCTGTAAGACATGCTGATGTATTGAAACTACCAGAAAACTTTTTGGGAACTCTAGTGCCGATCATAGAGGAGATTTATAAGGGAGTGTATCCCGAAATAACTTTGAAAAAAGCAAAAATTCTCTCGGAATTAAGTCTCGAAGAGGAAAAATTTAGGAAGACTCTGGTATCGGGTATGAGACAATTTGAAAAAATAAGTAAAGAAAATATAACTGCATTAGAGGCTTTCACTTTGTTTTCTTCTTATGGTTTTCCTGTTGAGTTAACAAAAGAAATAGCGGAGGAAAGAGGATTAAAAGTAGATGAGGATGGCTTCAAGCGAGAACTTTCCCGACATCAGGATTTGTCTCGAGTGGGAGCGGAGCAAAAGTTTAAAGGAGGGCTCTTTGGCACGGGTGAAATAGAAACCAAATATCACACGGCCACACATCTCCTGCATCAGGCCCTGCGAGATGTTTTGGGTACGAGCGTGGAGCAGAAAGGTAGTAACATCACAGTAGAGCGAGCACGATTCGACTTCGCCTTTGATAGAAAAATGACTGATGAGGAAAAGAAAAAAGTGGAAAATATTATTAATGAAAAAATTCAAGCCAAGCTTCCTGTCAATAAAATTATTATGAAAAAAGCCGACGCTCTAAAAACAGGAGCTCTGCACTTTTTTGGTGACAAATATGGAGATGAGGTTAACGTTTATTACATTGGGAACTCTCTAACGTCTGCTTATTCAAAGGAGTTTTGCGGTGGACCTCATGTTGAAAATATTAGTGTTCTCGGGAATTTCAAGATCTTGAAAGAGGAAGCGGTATCTGCCGGTGTTCGTAGGATAAAAGCAGTACTGAAATAAAATTTTTGTGTTAAAATAACAGCATGTCATTTTTGTCATTTTTCAAAAAGAAAGAGGAGCACTCACTTCTTATAGACATTGGTAACGGAGCTATTACCTGTGCCTTGGTTTCGTTTGCTAAAAACCGGCCGCCAAAATTTCTCTACAGTATAACTAAAACTTTTTTGGTGAATGAAAAACCAGATTTTCTCCGATTATCCAAGGGAATCACTTCACTTTTGGGCGAGATGTTGGCTACTATTGTCAAAAAAAGTAAAAATTTGTCCAGTGTGGTGGTTTCTCTCTCGTCACCGTGGTTTATATTAAAATCAAAAGACATTTCTCTGTCACAAGAAGCCATTTTTGTTATCAGCGAATCATTTTTAGACAGTATTGCTTCAAGCGAAGAAGAGATCTTTGAAAAAAAACTAGCCAAAGATTTCTCTATGTCGAGTGCCGGTTCGTTTAGCGTCATAGAAAAAAACATTATCAACACTAAAATCAATGGCTATGTAGTTGAAAATCCTATTGGAAGGAAAACAAAACATTTTGATGCCACTATCTTTATCACCGCTATGCTCAAAAACATTGAAAAAAATGTGGTTGAAGTTGTTTCAAAAAACACCCATATTTCAAGGGGGAAAATATTACTGCACTCGTTTCCTTTGGTTTTATTTTCAGTAGTCCGAGATAATTTTGAAAGAAGCTCTGACTTTATGCTCATGAATATAACTTCTGAATTAACAGATCTAATACTTATAAGCAATGGCACAATAACAAAAACAGCTTCTTTTAATTTTGGTAAGAGCACTATTATTCGAGAGATGGCAAAAACTCTCAAAATTACCCCAGAGATAGCCGAGTCACAGCTCCACATGTATATATCGGGTAAGATAAATGATTCAAGCAAGAGTTCTATAAAGGAAATATTTGATACTTTAGAACAAAACTGGATTGAAGGCTTAAAAGATGCTCTAACCACATTCTCGCCCACAATGACTTTACCCGGAAAAGTTTTTATAACCACGGATGATGATACTGCGCCAATTTTTATTGATTTTCTAAAGTCGGAAAAAATAGGTATCCTTCTTGATTTTATAAAAAATATAAATATCACAAATATAAACAAGGAGTTACTCTTACCTTTCTATAAAACAGAACCGCAAATAGGGGAGAATGAGTTTGTTGTCATATTGTCATTATTTTGTGATAAATTCTTTAAAAGCCAGTAGGTTGTTAACAGATTTTCTTTGCTTACTGGCCTAATTGCGATATAATAAAGTTGATGCCCAAGAAAAATGTTGTCCAAGATGTTATACCTTCTCCAAAATCTATTCGTAATGTAGTTTTGACTCCAAAATTCACAGCACGTGACAGGGGAGTGGTAACCGATATCAAGATTAATACTAAAACTATAGAACCGACTATAGAACCAGAACCAACTCCAAACTATAATTATGAGTACGACGAACCTGTAAAACCATCAAAAAAACTACTCTATGTTTCTATGGCCATATTGGTTCTTGCTGTGGCCTTTGGTCTCTCTGCATTTTTCAAGAGTGCAAAAATAACTATTACTCCAAAACAAGAGACTAGGGTTTTAGACGCCGAATTTAAGGCCTTAAAAAATGTTTCTGTTGGGGACTTAGGTTTTCAGATTGTTAGTTCGACAAAGGATTTGCAAAAAACAGTAGTTTCTAGCGGAGAGACGGAAGTTACCACAAAAGCCAAAGGTACGATAGTCGTCTACAACAACACTCCTCAGCCACAGAAATTAATTATTAATACTAGATTCCAAAGTCCGGAAGGGTTCATCTTCCGTGCGCTTGGTCCAGTCAGCATTCCTGCAAAACAAGTGCTATCTGGTAAATCTATAGCCGGTAGCGTTGAGGTGTTAGTACAAGCGGACAAAGCGGGTAGTGGTTACAATATCGGACTGAAAGATTTTACAATCCCTGGGTTCAAAGGTGATCCAAAGTACACCCTGATTTATGCTAGGTCCAAAACAGAAATGAAGGGTGGTTTTTCAGGGCAACAGAGCGTGGTGACAAAAGAAGTAATGGATAAAACAAATGCTGAGTTAGAAGACGCTCTTCGTTCGTCTCTCTTGAAAGACATAAACTCTCAAATTCCCGAAAATTTTATTTTGTATTCAACCGGTTTATCATATGATTTCGAGCCAACCGTTCAAGTTGCTTCATCGGGGAACAGCACCTCTACAAAAAATGTTGTGTTAAACAAAAAAGGACGAATAAGCGGGGTGATTTTTGATAAAGCTTCTCTTTCTGCCGCAATTCTAACAAAAATTGCTCAAGATATATCTGCCTCACCTGTCATAATAAGCAATCTAAATAGTCTTAATTTTTCATTTAAATCACCAGACAGTAATTTAAATACGGTCAGCTCGATTAGCTTTAACTTGGCGGGTAATGCTGATATGGTATGGACTTTCGATGAAAATAGATTGAAGAGCGATCTTCTAGGGCTTGCCAAAAATGCCGCAAAAAGTGTCATAACCACTTATCATTCTGTCAGTGAGGCTTGGATAGAGACATATCCATTCTGGAATCAGACAATACCCAGTGATCCAAAAAAAGTCACCCTTATAAACACTAAAACTCCTTAGTGTGTTATGTTCTGATGCGGAGTTGCTAAATTGACATTACTCTGCTAGTATAAAACTCGCTAATGCAAGACCAAATTAAAAGAGATAACAGTATATCTGGAGTGGTTATTGAAGCTTTACCCAACACTTTTTTTAGGGTAAAAAGAGATGACAATGCCGAGGAGATTCTGTGTTATCTCTCTGGAAAAATGAGATTGCACAGAATTCGAGTTTTGATAGGAGATAAAGTGTTGGTAGAGCTTGATCCATATGGAGGCAAAGGCAGGATAGTAAAGAGAGTATAGTGGAAATGAATCCCGTTAGAGATTATTCGGTTGATTTCTAGCGTTGTAAGTGTTATAAATTACGAGTCCTGATTATTTATTATATAAACATAAACTACGGAAATGCCTCGAGTACGAGGGATTTCCTATCTCTAACGGGATGAAGGTTAAATCATCTGTAAAAAAAATATGTTCTCAATGTCAAGTCGTTCGAAGGGGCGGTTATGTTTATGTGGTTTGCAAGGCTAATGCTCGCCACAAACAACGCCAAGGCTAAAATTCTAAATCATGCGTATACTAGGAATCACATTACCAGAGGAAAAGCGTATAGAAATCGGTCTAACAGTCCTATATGGTGTTGGGCGACCACTAGCCCATACAGTTTTGGATAAAGCAAAAGTTCCATATGGCCTGAAGCCAAAAGAGTTAAGCGTTGACCAGGAAAACACTATTAGAAAAATTTTTGAAACACTAAAAATAGAAGGCGATTTGAAACGAGAAGTTGCCGGCAATATAAAAAGATTAAAAGATATCAAATCCCACAGAGGAAGCCGCCACTCAAAGAACCTACCAACACGTGGACAACGGACAAAAACTAATGCCAGAACGAAAAGGGGGGCGAAGAAGACTGCAGGTACTGGACGAAAGATCGCTGACAAAAAATAGTTCGACAAACTCACTATAAATAAAATGGGTAAAAAAAGAATTGTAAAAACAGGAGAAAACGGAGAATCCGAGAATAAAGCATCGGCTCCTTCTACGGTGTCAAAAAAGAAAGTGGAGGTCGGGAAACTATATGTCGAGTCAACCTATAACAACACCAAAATCGTTCTGACAGACTCTAAGGGCAATGTTTTGGCTACAAGCTCTAGTGGTTCTATTGGTTTCAAAGGTGCCAAGAAAGGCACTCCTTTTGCTGCTGCAAAAGTCGGTGAGATTCTCGGAATGAAAGCTGTAACTATGGGAATGAGAGAAGTCAGTGTCGTTGTAAAAGGTGTGGGTTCTGGTCGTGAGTCTGGTATAAGAGGTTTTATTTCCAAGGGTATAAATATAAATTCTATAAAAGACATAACCCCTGTACCTCACAACGGCCCAAAACCGAAGAAACCGAGAAGAGTGTAGTCGCAACAATTTAGACTTTAGAATTTAAACTTTAAAAATTAAATCATTCTAAATTAAGTCTAAATTGTAAATTTTAAATTATAAATTTCAAAAAAAATGATTACAGGACCAAAATACAAAATAGCACGACGCCTAGGGGCACCAATATTTGAGAAAACTCAGACGCAAAAGTACGCTCTTCATTTAGAGCGTAGGAGCAAGAAACGAACTTTCACAAAACCAAAGTCAGAGTTTGGTTTGCAGTTGAACGAAAAACAAAAGGCCCGATTTATTTATGGTCTTTCTGAGAGACAATTTTCAAACTATGTTAAGGAAGCATTGGCAAAAAAGACCCCAAACACATCACAGCTTATTTTTGAGCTTCTTGAGAGCAGAATCGATAGTGCTATCTACCGTCTTGGCTTTTCTCCAACACGATCCGGTGCTCGTCAAATGGTCTCTCATGGACATATTGCCATAAATGGTAGACGGGTGAACACTCCGTCCAGACGTTTGCAGATAGGTGATAAAATAGGGATTGTGGGGAGATCTTTGGGTAAGCCTCTCTTCGCTGATTTGGCCGAGAGGACTAAAAATGTCACCGTGCCCCCGTGGCTCAAATTTGATCCTGAAAAGAAAGAAGTGATGGTTCAGGGTAAACCGGTTCTGGTCAAAACGGAGAATATGTTTGACCTGAATACGGTTATCGAATTTTATTCACGCTAAATCCCTTGCTTTGTTGCAATATTTGGTGTAGTATTGTTTCCTGTCCACTTTATGTTATGGACTTTTAACTTTATAAACTTTTAACTAATTTACCCTACATGTCTGATTACACAATCGTTTTGCCTTCCAAGCCAAAGATAGTGTCTGAGGCTGATTTTGGTGGTTCATATGAGATCGACGGCCTTTACCCCGGATATGGCCACACCCTCGGCAACTCTCTTCGCCGAATTATTTTGTCATCACTTCCGGGGTCAGCAGTTACTGCTGTTAAAATCGCCGGAATTGATCACGAGTTTTCTGTTGTTCCGGGAGTAAAAGAAGATGCAGTTACGATTCTCCTCAATCTAAAGAAAATCCGATTTAACATGGTCAGTGATGAGCCACAAACTCTTACACTAAAAGTGAAGGGTGTGAAATCCGTCACGGCCGGAGACATAAAGATTTCTGGTGGGGTGGATATACTAAACCCCGAGCTTGTTATCGCCACTTTGACTGATAAATCAGCCGACTTGGATATGGAGATAACTATTGAAAAAGGTCTAGGTTTTGTGGCTAAGGAGGTTTTGCAGAAAAACCGAGTGGATATTGGGCAGATTACACTCGACGCTATTTTCACTCCTATAAGACGAGTCAGTTACGAGGTTGAAAATATGCGCGTTGGTGACAGGACAGACTTCAATCGTCTAAAGATGTTTATTGAAACGGATGGTACCGTAACTCCTCGAGAGGCCCTAGAGAAATCAATAGAGATGATGATAAGTCAGCTCAAGGCAATAATTGGTTTCAAAGACGAGGATGTAATGCCAAGCAGTGATATGAAAGCGGATGAAACTAAGGTAAAAAGTGAAGTGGACGAGGATTCTCTGAAGACTCGTATCGAAACTTTGAACTTTTCAGCCAGAACCTTGAACGCACTTTCAAACGCAAACATTAGAACGGTGGGAGGTTTAGCTCGTAAAAAAGAAAAGGATATTTTGGAAATAGAGGGTATGGGCCAGAAGGGTTTGTCAGAAATAAAGGAGATGCTAGGAACTTTCGGGATTACCCTAAAGTAAATTTAGACTTTAGAATTTAAAATTTAAAAATTCTAAATTAAGTCTAAATTCTAAATTTTAAATTAAAAATTATCCAAAACAATGAGACACAGTAATTCAATCAGAAAATTTGGACGAGTTAGAAAAGTGCGAGTAGCACTGCTTAACTCCCTTGCATTATCTTTGGTTTTGAATGGCAGGATTAAAACAACTGATGCGAAGGCTCGAGAGCTTCGACCATTCGTCGAAAAGCTTGTAAGTACGGGTAGACTTGGAACTGTCGCTTCTCGCAGGACCTTGGTGTCGAAGGTTGGCACTCTCGGTGCGATCAAAATCGTCAAGGATATATCTCCTAAATATGTTGGACGCGCTGGTGGCTACACTCGTATAACCAAATTGCCACAAAGACTTTCTGATGGTAGCTTTATGTCTGTCATTGAATTCGTCTAAATTCACAATCATGGCTAAATACACACTAGATGCAGAAAATAAGAGGATAGGCAGAGTGGCTACACAAGCCGCTGTCTATTTAATGGGTAAAAATTTGACTGACTTCAAGAGAAACTCAATACCACAGGTTGTTGTTGAAATAAAGAACACGTCAAAAGCTCTTATAGATGATAAAAAGATGCTTCAGAAAACATACAGCCGGTACTCTGGATATCCAGGAGGTTTGAAACAACCCACCATGAAACAAGTTGTGGGCAAGAAGGGCTATGCTGAGTTGTTTCGAGAGGCTATTTCTGGTATGCTACCGAAAAATAAATTGAGACCGAAGATGCTTAAAAATTTGATGATTACAGAGTAGATAATTTAGACTTTTTAATTTAGAATTTAAAATGAATTTAAAATTTTAAAATTGAATCAATGAAAATTAAGTCTAAATTATTAAATTTTAAATTACGAATATCATGGAAGCCACGATAACAAAAAAATCAGAGGACAGATATATCGAGACTGTTGGACGCAGAAAGACTTCTGTTGCGCGTGTCCGTATTACTCGCGCAAGCAAGACTTCTTTCTTGATCAATGAAAAGACACTAGAAGGTTATTTTGGTATAAAAGAGTTGCAGACTATTGTTGTGGAACCATTTTCAAAAATTTCCGAAAAATTCAGTGTCAGCGCACGTATAAATGGTGGCGGAATACATTCACAGGCCGAAAGTTTGAGACATGGTATCGCTCGTGCTCTGGTGAAATACAAAGCGGAACTGCGTAAAGATTTGAAAAAAGCTGGTTATCTAAAACGAGACCCAAGAGCGAAAGAAAGAAGGAAGTTTGGTTTGAAGAAGGCAAGAAAAGCCCCACAATGGTCGAAGCGATAGCGTAGAGCATTGTGGGACAGAAAGGGGTCGGGAAAACTGGGTGTTTTCCCGTGGAGGAAGGACTGGGAAAACCGTGGGTTTCCCAGTAAACCTCATTGGAGCAAGAGGTAATTCTGATTCGCCCAATCTCCCTCGCCATAACTTTTTTGGAAACAGAATAAATTTCTGCTGAAAATTTTCTTCTCTTCCTACTCATCACATTCGCTTCTGCACTATGTTCCAAATAGATTTTATTAAAACATGCTAATATAAAAATCATGAAAGTTATTTTACTAAAAGAAATTCCAAAAATTGGCAGAAAATATGATATTAAAGATGTGTCCGATGGCTATGCTTTGAATATGCTCATACCTAGGGGTTTGGTGCAGATTGCCAATGTGCAAGCGGTGAAAAATATTGAGGGAATGAAGGCAAGGGACTCCGCCGAGAGACAGATTCAGGGAGAGTTGCTTTTGAAAAGTTTGGACACAATAAAAAATCTGACTTTAGCTATAAAAGAAAAAGCCAATGACAAAGGCCATTTGTTTGCCGGTATAACAAAAGAGAGATTGGTTGAAGAAATTATAAAAAGCGCACGACTGAATATTGACCCGGAGTCGATCAAACTCGATAAACCTATAAAAGAAGTAGGGGAACATAAAGTGATTATAGAGGCGAAGGGGAAGAGTGTGGAATTTTCTGTGGTTGTGGAAGCGGCGTAATTTTTGATATAAACAGAGATCCCCGCCTAGCGACGGGGTTCTGCCGTGCTGGCGGGGCTTTCTACATGAGATACTTGTCGGTGTGTGTGGCGGTGATACCGTCTGAGTCCTTGTCGTCATTGGGCTCGTCGCCCTCGGCCTTTGTGTGGTTGTGTATCGAGCAAACCAAGTAAGCTGTGAGGTCTGCGTACTTGGGTGTGGGGGCTAATCCCCCCTGTGCACTCAGTTGGTCGTTGAGAAACGGAAGCTCGTCTTTCATGATGAGCTTCGCCCTCAACAGCCGATCGAGCTCGACCCGACCGTCTTGTTTCGAGCAAAACTCGGCGCCTGTTGTCTCGTCTGGCAGAACGATCCTGCCATGCTCTCCGCACTTACACATCTTCAGGTAGGCAACTCTATGAATCATCTGGCCGTCCCTCCAATCAAGATTATATATAATAACTAAGCATTTTGTCAAACATTTTAGTCTAAAAAACCTGCAGAGAGGAGGTCTTCTAGACTACACTGACCACTTTCTTGACCATCGTTTTATTATCAAAATGAGTTTTGCGTTTTGTGGAGAATTTGACGATACCGTTTACTAGTGCAAAAAGGGTATGATCCTTGCCCATACCAACGCCACGCCCAGCCATGACGTCGGTTCCTCTTTGTCGTATCAAAACAGACCCAGCCTGAGCTTTGTCTCCTTCGGTAAGTTTTACTCCTAGATATTTAGGATTTGAGTCTCTTCCATTCTTTGTAGTTCCAGCGCTCTTTTTATGTGCCATACCCCGAGAATTTCTAATTGACCTAATTATTCTAATTTCTAATCAAATCCCAACTGGTTATTGGTGCTTGTTTATTATTTAGGTTAATTAGTATAATTAGAAATTAGATTAATTGTGATAATATTTGAATATGCCCAGTATAAGTCATTTCCTAGATAAAATCAAGCCCTTCTATAATCTATTATTAATTCTTGTTATAGCTAGTATTTTCTTTGCTTTAGGGCGACTCTCGGGTCTAGAAGAACGACGTGTTCCCATAAGAATTGACTCGCCAGGAGCTCAACAAACAGCTTCTGTGATTGAAGCCAACACGCCAAGGACAGTCCTTGACAGTAATGTGGCCGGGGAGGTGATTGGTTCAAAAAATGGCACCAAGTATTACTTTCCGTGGTGCGGATCGGCCGCTAGGATAAAACCGGAAAATCAAGTAAAGTTTACCTCTGTCGAAGCCGCTCGCGCCGCGGGATATACTCCAGCGGCAAATTGCAAAGGACTTAAGTAGAATTTTCAATTATCAATTTACAATTTTCAATTTTGAAAATTAATTCAATTGAAAATTCAATGAAAATTGAGAACTGAAAATTGAAAATTATTCCAAATGCACACAATCATCTTATTTTATAAATATATTCATATAGAAAATCCGGAGGAGTTGAGAAAGTCTCAATTAGGTTTGTCTTTGAGGTTTAACCTCAAAGGACGAGTGATTGTGGCGGAGGAGGGGATTAATGCGACGCTGGAAGGCACAGCGGAAAATATTGATGAATATTTGAAACAATTTTTGGTCGACAAAAGATTTGCCTATACTGACATAAAGAAAAGTGTTGGTACTGGTAATGCTTTTCCAAAGCTCAAAGTTAAAGTTCGTCCAGAGATTGTCTCACTCCATCTCGAAGATGACATTGACCCAAATCAAATCACCGGAAAACATTTGAAGCCGGAGGAGTTGAAGAAGTGGTATGAAGATGGCCGAGAGTTTTATGTTATAGATATGAGAAATGACTATGAATTCAATGTGGGTCGTTTCAAAAACTCTCGTCTCATACCCGTACAGAATTTTCGAGACCTGCCCGCAATGCTTCGCAAAGCGATGCAGACGGGTATTCCAAAAGTCTCTTCAGGTATTTGGGATTTACAAGATAAAACCGTTCTAGCAGTCTGCACCGGTGGAGTAAGATGTGAAAAAGCTTCAGGGCTTCTCATACGCGAAGGCTTCAAAGATGTTTACCAGCTCGACGGAGGCATTGTCAGGTACATGGAAAAATTTCCAGCACAGGAGTTTCAAGGCTCGCTTTACGTTTTCGATAACCGTATCACAATGGATTTTGATTCCAAGGAAAAACATGTAGTGGTGGGCAAGTGTGACAAATGCGCCGCTTCATCAGAACGCTATGTTAACTGCAAAAATCCGAAGTGCAACAAACATTTCATCTGTTGCGAGGATTGTTCGGAAGAAGAGAAGCCTTTTTGCAAGGAGTGCAAAAAGTAATTTCTAATTAACCTAATTATTCTAATTTCTAAATTGGTACTTGGTTATTATTTAGGTTAATTAGTCTAATTAGAAATTAGGTCAATTATATTTACCTCCCAATAGAATTAAACGATCCCCCTGATATCGTATGCGCGTAGGCGTTGTATATAGGTATCTCCGAGAGGGAAAAAACGCCTTCTGCTTGTTCTCCTTCTTCTTCACCTCCGTAGTAGCTATAAAAATTGTGTCTATAACTCAAACCATATCCTAGAATGTCATAAGAACTATCAACATTGAAATCCACGGTCCTGCTGACACCACTTGGCAAAACATCACCCTTTATATATACATCGGCAGAATCACCCTTGTCTATTTTTATCTCATCTTCTAGTTCAAAATAATAATATCTATCATCAAGTTCAGCGTCAAAACATTTCACTACTTTGTAGTCCACGCATATTTTAACATTGGCTAAGTCGAGAGATGAGACAGAGCCAGCTTGTAACCAAGCGAATGATTTGAGGAGAACATTTTCCGCAGAACCAGCTGTTAGTCTGACAGCGGAGAAAGTTATATTTTTGTCGTTTATATAAACAGTTTTGTTTGTGGCTGGGTCGGTGCCACTGGAAGTCAATTCCAAAGAGCCGATTGTGACATTGGAAGTTACGGTGTGCATAGCGCCAACCACAGGTAAAGTGCCGGAAATCTTGGCCGGAGTTTTACTACTAATCTCTATTGCTGAAAGTGCCAGTTGGGGAGTCTGGCCGTTGTAGTCGGCAAGAGTTGCTATGGCATTTATGTTTCCAAATATTAGAACTTCCTGACTCTCGCCCTCCATGATGGTAAATGGTTTATGAGTGGCATATTTATGATTTGCGTTGAGTACACGCTCAGAATCTATACCTTCTATACCGACATCATAAAATACACGATCAGAAGCAAATCCTTTTCTCTCCACTTCCAGACTGTCTACAGTGATGTCACTTCCTAGTGCCGTCAGGTTTACAACTGTGAAGGGAACTCTGTCGGCGTCAGCCGGAACAACAGTTGATTTTGGTTGCTCTCCTGCTTCTACTAAAAGAGTTGGCTCTGAAATCTCCGGAGCCGGTGTAGGAGTCGGGGCAAATACTTCAACAGGTTTACTTTCTTGTGAATCAGAATTATTTGCGACAACATTTTCTTTTTTTACCGTTTTCAAAACCGTGTCAAAAACAGTTTTTGACACGGTTTCGTCTTTAACTTCTTTGGTTGTTGTTGCTTTAGACGCTTCCTCGACACTTACAACACCCGCTAACTGACTTTCGTTATCCGAAATTGTCTCTTTTTTATCCGAGACCACTTGGCTGGACTCGGGTGTTTCTCTCTCATACATCAAATAAGAGGCAACACCAACTCCAACCGCTATTATAGTTAGCAGAATATAACCGACGAAACCACCAGTGGTTTGTCTGGGCATGAAAGTATTATAACCTAGTATTTCTGAAATCAACACTATTTTTAGCTCTATTTTGTGGATAACTAACGAGATATTTGCGACATTGACAGGTGGGTCTTTAATATGCTATAATACAATATAGAGGTAGGCGATCCGGTCTACACAAAAAACAGAAAGAGTAGGTGCGACTTGAAGAAGCAAGATCTCAAGAGTCGCATTGCGGCTCTTATGCTGGGCCACACCGTGGACCAGCTGACGACGAAGGGTTACACCTACGTCGTTCTCCCCCCCATCATGGCATACTTCGGAATGGCAAAGGGTATGGCCATTAACTTTTTCCTCTCCTTCCTGATCTGCCTCGCCTTCATGAAGTTCTACGACTGGGCGAAGGTAGACTGGTTGGGGTTGGAAACTGCCAAAGAGGTTCGTGAGGAAGGAGAAAAAGGTAATAAACTCTCACGACTTCTCTCCTGGGCTCTTCGAAAGGGCGATTGGGTAGTCTTACTCATTCTCTCAATCTACAAGGATGCATTCTTTTGTACTGTGTGGATGCGCAAAGGCGCTCACCAGTACAACGGGATGAGTTCTCGGGATTGGGGGGTGTTCATGACAACACTCGCCCTCTCCACCGTTTGGGAGAGTCTATGGGTGACGGTGCTCCTGGTGGCAGGTAAAGCCATCTGGAGTGTTCTGTAAGAAAGGATGTGTGCGAGGGCCCGTTCCACTTCGATGTGGAACGGGCTCTTTGTTACCTATACACATATAAATAATTATGATAGAATTTAATTAGAACTTACTTGGGTAGCCAATCCCAAGAGAAAGGAGGTAAAACAAATGACAACAACATCTGCTGTTCCTGTGGATACTACCATATCAACAGGGACACTACTCGAGCGAGTGTTGGGTTACCAGAACTCGGCTGTCGTCGATCGATTCGTGGAAAAGTTGGGTCTTGGTGAAGAAGAGGCTTCTCTTCTTTTCGAGGATACAAAGAGATTTCTTTATCTCTGCGGATCCAAGAGGAAGGGTGATCCGACTCTTGCACCGTCCGAGAAGGTTGACGCTGGCTGGCATGAATTCCTGCTTTTCACGGAAGACTACCAGTCCTTCTGTCAGTCATTCTTCGGAAGGTTCATTCACCACCGACCACGACGAACAGAAGACCCGAAGGGTGACGGCTCTGACCTTCGGAACACACGCATGCTGGCGATCGCCACCTTCGGAGACCTGTCTTCGAACTGGCAACTGCCAGTTGTGATGAACGAAGACTGTCAGGCGTGCGAATCCAGCTGCGATTCAGGGGGCTGCTCAACCTGCACCGAATGTCACAACTGAGACGGTCTTCAACCGAGACTCAAGGCCCTCTGGCTGTCAGGGGCTTTCTTATTTTTATATCAAGTTATATTATTATATTTATGAAACCAAGTATTATTTTTAAAAAACTGGTTAGTGATGGATTACTGAAATCAAAAGGTAAAGCTCTTGATCTTGGATTTGGTTCCGGAACTGAAGTAATAAATCTTGCCAACATTGGTTTTGAAGTTGATGCCGTTGATTCAAATCCACAGGTAATAATAAACCTCCAAGATGAATTAAAGGCAGATGAATATAAAGATTTTTCAATCAATTTACATAATCAAAAAATTGAAGATTTTAAAATAGAAAATGAAAAGTATGACTGTGTTATTGCCAGTAATTCCTTACCTTTTATAATACCGAAAGAAAAAGTGATTGAAATAATAAAAAATATTGTTCCTGGATTGAAAAAAGATGGTTGTATGTATATAACAGTATTTGGTGTGAAAGATGGCTGGATAGATAAACAAAATATGTGTTTTTTTGAATACAAAGAAATAAAAGACTTATTAGATTCTTTAGGTGTTAAATTTTACCACTCTACTATTGAAGAAGGTTATGGAAAAACAATGAAAGGAAATGTGAAGTATTGGAATGTTTTTAAGTTCATTTATATAAAAAACTAACCACAAATCATTATTTAATTTTTATTGATTATGTGTTATAATGAATCCTATGCATTTTGGAGAGCATTTGATGGTAGACGGTTATGGCGGTGATGAAAATCTTTTAAATAAAAAAAGTGTGGTTTTGGGGGTGCTGAAAGAGTTGCCAAAAATTTTAAAAATGAAGACATTGTCTAAACCACAAGTCTTTTTTGCTCCAGATAATCACAAAAAAGATCCAGGAGGTTGGAGTGGTTTTGTGGTTATTGCAGAAAGTCATATAAGTATTCACACTTTTCCTGCGAGAGGTTTTTTCAGCGCTGATGTCTATACTTGTCAAAACGGCTTAAATACTAAAAAAATAGTCCAATATTTTCAAAAACTTTTTGAAACAAAAGATGTAGAGACGAATTTTGTAAAAAGAGGAACAAGATATCCTAAAGCAAATATCTATTAGATTTGTTTTGATAAATAAAATCTATGATTCCACAATTTCCAAATTTTAAAAAAATTGAGTTTAGTGACAAGGAAGAGGTAGAGAACATAACTAAAGGATTTCCACCTTATTCCGATTTTAATTTTACTAGTATATGGATTTGGGATATCAACGAAAAGATGATGTTTTCTGAATTAAACAATAATCTAGTTGTGCTTTTTTATGATTATGTCACAAATAAACCATACCTTTCTTTTATCGGGACAAACATGATTTCAGAAACCACTTCTACTCTCTTGGATTATTCCAAAAAGAAATTTAAAGTTAAATTTTTAAAACTTATTCCCGAAGAAATAGCAAAAAATCTACCAGTTTCAGAATTTAACGCTATCTCTGACAGAGATTCTCATGACTATATTTATTATATTCCCAATCTGGCTAATATGGAGATTCTTCAGGAGAATTCATCTGGGAGAGAGATTAGACAGTTTATGAGGAAGTATCCAGATTACAAAGCAAAAGATTCCTCGATTCAAGATGCGCCCAAACAGGAATATGAAGAATTATTTCACAGATGGGCAAGGAACAAAAAAATAGAAAATTGCTTTGAAATGAATGAATACAAAGCTTTTCAAAAAATGTTTGAAATTAAGGACGACCGTGTTAGGGTCGTTTCTTTGTATGTGGATGGTCTCCTAGTTGGATTTAATGTACATGAAATATTAGATAACGATTTTGTTATTTCACATTTTGCTAAATACGACGCTTTTTTTCATAGGGCTATCTATGATGTATTAAACTGGGAAGAAGCAAAATTTTTAAATTCTAAAGGTTTAAAACACTTTAACTGGGAGCAGGATCTCGGTATACTTGGATTAAGGCAATCAAAAGAGAAATATAAACCGGGTTTTTTCTTGGAAAAATTTATTGTAAAATCAACAAGAAGTGCGGGAATAGTCCAACTAATAATGAAATATGTTAAGAATTTATATCTAAAAAATCACAACAGAAAATTAAAACACGCCTAAATTTTATTTACACAACATATTTTAATAACCATAACGACAGATAACCCCGTTTGTCACTGACCATCCAGTTTCAAAACTTCTTGCCATTCTTTCAGGATCATTTTTAAAATAATGCTCACGAAATTTGTATGCCTGTTTCGTGTTTACTCCAGCAAGACTGTATGCAACATAATCTTTATTTACACCATCTCTAAATAATTTTTCTCTCATAGCCATCGCTTCAGCCGTTCCAACACCAGAAAGACTTAGGGCTACAAATTCCTTATTCGATACTTCTTTATAAAATTTTTTTCTCATACCCATAGCTTTAATTGTATTTATCCCGGCAAAACTTTGGGCTATATAATTTCCGTGTACTCCTTCTCTAAATAATTTTTCTCTCATACTCATCGCTTCAGCCGTTCCAACATTGATGTTAATAATCACCAGTTACGTTACGAAACTGGTAAGTTTATAGGTAATTTTCATAATATTACCTCAACATATAAAGAGAAACATATGAAGGACTGGTGGTCTGTGGAAACTTATCCAGCAATGAAGAAATTGGAATATATTAAAAATAACCTGACTAATCATGAGTTAGATCATTTTTATAAAGTGCTTGAAAATTGTTGGGTGTTTATAAATAAATCACTTTTTGAATCAGGGAGTTATTTTAAAAGCCAAAAAATTTATATTCATGGTGATTTTAAACCTGATAATCTTGTTGTTAGTAATGATAAAATAAATTGCATAGATTTAGATAATTCTAGATATGAAATTAGAGAAATGGATTTTGCTCGAATAGCACGTTATGTGTGGGGGTGGCCTACTGAGAAGGATTGGTTGAATAGAGCAGAAAACTTTATGAATGGGTATTTTCAAACCGAAGAGAATAAAAACAAAATAATTTCTGGCTCGTTATGTGGTTCAGTTATTATTCAACCGTTTCGTGAGTGTATGTGGCAATTTGAGAAATATATCTCTACACAAGAAAGGCATTATTTTGATAGAATGCAAGAAGAAATAGGTTTTCTTAATAGTGCAATACCCCTAATGGATGAGTTTGAATTGGAAATGGAAAGAATTACTCATTAAGTCTAGAATTACCACAAAGGCTACCTATTGTCTTCCAAAATCCTCAAGAGGGTATATAATAAGTGATATATAAAAATATGGATAAAAAATCAAAAATTTTGTTGACTATTATATGTATAGGAATTTTTCTGTCTGTGGGAGTAGTTTTCTATAGAACTGTTATGCAAAATAATTTTGAAATTATTGACTATGTCCCCGAATAACGTTATAAAACAATTTCCATTGGTTAGAATAGAAATTAAACCTACCAAAATACTAGACGGAGAGGTGGGTCTTTTTTCAACTCGTGCAGTAAGTAAAGGTAGTGTTATTGTTGAGGCAAAATATTATTCTGACATTAAAATATTACCCATAACTAAGTTTGATGCACTAGATGTCGTAACAAAAGGAAAAGTGCTTGGTTTCTGTCCATCTACCCCTAAGGGTTTTGAGGTACCCCCAGATTTGAATTATATTTCAAACGCATGGTATATGAACCATAGTTGTGAACCAAATGTTGGGTTTAACGATGGATATGATTTTATTGCCATAAAAAACATAAAGAAAGGTGAAGAGTTGTTTTGGGATTATGGGTATGATGAAAATAATTCAAGGTTCAAAATGAAGTGTGTTTGTGGATCTAATAACTGTAGGCAAATAATAACCGGAAATGATTGGATGATGTTGATGAAGGATAAAAATAAGTTTAAGTATTTTTCACCAAAATTGAAGAAGTTTATTAAAAGTAAAAATACCAAATAAATATGGAACAAATACTTTGTCCTTGGGAGGCACCACAATTCCTTTTTTATTCTCTTGACTCAGGGATACCACAATTATTATATTATGCATATATACCGATTATTTTGATATCGTTACTGTTTGCTTTCTTTGTGTTGATAAAAGATAAATATTCGCTTAAAAGTAAATTATTATTACTCATTTCTCTTCTATTCACAGGCTTTATTTTGAATGCAATTTTTCAGTGGACAAGTAATGACCCATTTTTTCAAATGTTTTCTTGGCAGTTAAACGCAATACTTGAAGTAATGATAAGTCTATCTGTTATTTGTTTTATATATGAATTCTTAGATATCAAAACGGTTTCACAAAAGATTTATCAGTTTGCTGCACTGTCTTTGATACCAGTAATATTGTTATTACCAACCAAATATAATGTAAAACAATTTTATTTAACCGAAGATGATTGTGGTGGAGTCTTGGGTAATTTATGGGTGTATATTTATGCGATAGAAATTATTTCAATTTTTGTTGTTATTTATCTTTGTTATAAAAAATTTAAAGAGAGTAAAAACGATCAAATGCAAAAGACTCAAGCCATTATTATTGGTATTGTTTCATTTATATTACTAAGTTTGTTTACATTAACAAATATACTTGGAGAAATAACAAAAATTTATGACATTAACCTAGTTGGTCCGATTGGGATGGTTATTTTCCTGGGTTCAATGGCATATGTAATTGTTCGTTTTCGGGCGTTTAACATTAAACTTATCGGAGCACAAGCACTAATTGTTACTATCGTTGCCTTAGTTGGTTCACAATTCTTTTTTATTCAAACAGATACGAACAGAATATTAACTGGAATTACCCTCATAATTCTTGGTATTGTTGGAATTAATTTAATTCGTAGCGTGAAAAGGGAAGTTGAGTTGCGTGAACAAAAGGAAAAGTTAGCAGGAGAATTGGCTGTCACAAATGAAAAATTGAAGGAAGTAAATCAGGGTCAATCAAGCCTAATACACTTTATGAATCATCAGATTAAGGGGCGCTTTGGTAATATTAAAAATATTTTTGCTGAACTTTTGACTGATGACTATGGAACAATGCCTCCGGCAACTACACCCCTAATACAAAAAGGTGCTGATGAGGCAAACGTCGGTATAAATTATGTTACTAGTATTTTGAAAGGAGCTAGTGCAGAGAGTGGAACTTTGCAATACGAAATGAAAGCTATGGATTTGAAGACTGTGGTTGAAGAGGTGGCAAAAAAACAAAAAGAAAATGCGGAGAAAAAAGGTTTGAAATTTAATCTAGATATTATTTCGGGTGACTACAATGTATCTGGTGACCCAGTCCAACTGGGCGAAGCTATCAAAAATCTAATTGATAACGCTATCAACTACACACCCTCTGGAAGTGTTGAGGTGGGACTGTCACAGACCGACAAAAATATTTTGTTTAAAGTAACAGATACAGGGGTTGGTATAACACCAGAAGATAGGGAACGTTTGTTCAAGGCTGGTGGCAGGGGGATTCATTCTCTAAAAGTAAATGTGAATGCTACTGGCTACGGTCTAGTGTTTGTAAAGAATGTAGTTCTGGCTCACAAGGGACGAGTTTGGGTTGAGTCAGATGGACACGAAAAGGGCTCCATCTTCTATTTGGAGTTACCAAAAACTCAATAAAATTTGTTATGCAAATAAAATCAAAACTGACAAACAGAAAAGGTCAGGTGCTGGATTATGTTTATTATGAAAATGTAGACCCAATGCAAGATTTGGAAGGTAAAATACTACACGGTGTTCACGGTTTTTGTTTTTGTAAAGAAAAAATGGTTGTAGTTTATGCTGAAAAGAAAAAATATTGGACTCCACCTGGTGGGGGAATAGAAAAAGGAGAAACCTACGTAGAGGCCTTAATTCGTGAAGTGAAGGAAGAAACTAATATGAAAGTACTACATCAAGAACTTATTGGTTTTATTGATGTGTATGAAACGGATAGAACCATCCGACAAACTCGCTCGTTTTGTGTTGTGGAGCCGTATGGTGATTTTGTCTCTGACCCGGATGATGGAGAAATCACAGAAATCAAACTAATTGATCCAAAAGACTATAAGAAGTACTTCGACTGGGGTGCAATAGGAGATAGAATAGTGGAACGAGCGCTGGAGATAAAAGAGAAATTGTTGTAGAATATTTTTCTATGCAAGAAAAGAAGAAAGGCCAGAATATTAAAGTCGGCCAGATAATTAAACAGTTTTCCATTGCTGTCGGCCCTATCAAAGGTCAGTTTTTTTCTATATATGTATTATTTTTCATCGCTCAAATAGTAAATGTCATTGTCCCTCTCTACTACAAACAGTTTTTTGACGCCTTAGGCAAATCAACCAGCTTGAATCTCACAGCTCCATTATTGGTAAAGATAATCACTATTATCCTCTTGTTGCACATTATAAACTGGCTATTTTGGCGAGTGGGTATGTACATGTACGATTTTATGCAATCTAAAGTCATGTCCAATCTAAGGCAGAATGCTTTTAACTACACTATTAAACATTCTCACACATTTTTTGCCAACAGTTTCAGTGGAGGCCTTGTCCAAAAAGTTGGACGCTTGAGTCGGGCTTTTGAGGGCTTGACCGACACCATCTCTTTCAACCTAATGCCCTTGGTTATTACTGTGGTTGGTTCTATATGGGTGACATATCTTATTGCTCCTATAATTTCCTTGGTCATGGTCATTTGGGTTGTTATTACCGTAATATTTAGTTTTCTATTTTCTACATGGAAACTAAAATACGATACCGAATCCTCTGCCGCCGACTCCAGAACTACCGGATATCTATCTGATTCAATAACAAACAACAGCGCGGTTAGCTTTTTTACAGGACACGAGTATGAATCAAGTGGTTTTCAAGGTGTTTCTGATGATCAAGCCAAGAAAACTCTTTTCTCTTGGCGTCTTGGGGAGATTGTCGACGCAGTCCAATCTCTTCTAATCATGCTCGTTGAGTTTTTTATTTTCTATTACATGATCAGATACTGGTCTCTTGGCTTGGTGACGATAGGTACATTTGTTTTGGCACAGACTTATATCATTGGTCTGGCTCAACAGCTCTGGGGTCTAAACAGGATAGTTCGAAATTTCTATCAGCACATTGCTGATTCAAAAGAGATGGTTGAGATCATGCTCACCCCACATGAGATACAGGATGTACCAGACGCAAAAAAACTGAATGTGACTAGAGGCGAGATAGTATTTGACGATGTATCTTTTAGTTTTGGTGGTAATAGTCACGCCATAAAAAATTTGAGCGTAAATATAAAAGCTGGAGAAAAAGTGGCCGTTATAGGGCCGTCGGGGGCAGGTAAAACCACGTTTGTTAGGCTCATTATGCGTATGTATAACGTGACAAAGGGTTCGATAAGTATTGATGGGCAGGACATAAGTAAAGTGACTCAAGATAGTTTGCGAGAAAATATAAGTTTCGTGCCACAAGATCCGATACTTTTCCACAGAACTCTCATGGATAACATCCGCTATGGTCGTCGGGATGCAAGCGACGCAGAGGTAGTGGAGGCTGCTCGATTGGCCCACTGCGCTGAGTTCATAGAAAACTTGCCTTTGAAATACGAAACATTTGTCGGTGAAAGAGGAATAAAACTTTCTGGTGGAGAACGACAGCGTATTGCCATCGCCAGAGCCATTTTGAAAAAAGCGCTAATACTTATTTTTGACGAAGCGACATCTAGTCTCGACTCATACTCTGAGTCTCTTATTCAGGATGCTTTGGAAAAACTGATGAAAGAGTGTACAACTATAGTAATCGCCCACAGACTATCAACGGTCAAAAAAATGGACAGGATAATCTCTATGAACGATGGAAGGATTGTGGAAGAGGGAACTCATGATGAGCTATCGAACGTAGAGAGTGGATTGTACAAAAAACTTTGGGATTTGCAGATTGGTGGGTTTTTGTAGGATAAAATAGATATGTTACAATATCTTTATGTCTAAAAAAACCTTACTTTCGGGAATACAGCCGAGTGGTAGTCTGCATGTTGGAAACTATTTTGGGGCAATAAGGCAGTTTATTGATATGCAGGATGCCCACAACGCTATTTATATGATTGTTGATTATCATGCTCTGAATTCCGTTCAGGATAGGGAAACCCTTTCTCAAAATATTTTAAATCTGGCCATCGACTACCTCGCACTTGGACTAGATCCACAGAAGTCTATTATTTTCAAACAATCAGACGTGTCAGAACACACCGAGCTTTGTTGGATTTTCGATACTATCGTCACAATGCCATTTCTTATGCGAGCTCACGCCTTCAAAGACGCGGAAGCAAACAACAAAGAGATAAGCGTGGGTAAATTTAATTATCCGGTGCTGATGGCGGCAGATATTTTGTTGTATGATGTTGACGTCGTTCCCGTCGGTCAAGATCAGAAACAGCATGTGGAATATACTCGTGATATTGCACAAAAATTCAATAATGTTTTCAAAAAGGATATTTTCAAATTGCCTGATGTGAAAATCATGCCAGAAGTAGCTGTCGTTCCCGGGACTGATGGGCGCAAGATGAGTAAGAGTTATGGAAATACCATACCGCTTTTTGCAACTGATGAGGAAATTGAAAAAGCGGTGATGTCAATTGTTACGGATTCCAGCGGAGAGAGACCGGAGAATGTCTACGCTATTCACAGACTTTTCAAAACCGAAGCAGAACTTGCTCCGCTTTATGACCAAAACAAAGGACAGTACAAAGCCCTGAAAGAAGCTTTAATTGCTGATCTGAAAGCATTTATCACTCCACTTCGCGAAAAACGTGCCCAACTGGCAAGCGACACCGAATATGTACTAGATGTTCTAAAGGAAGGTGGCAAAAGAGCAAAACTAAAAGCAGAGAAAAAAATGGAAGCGGTGCGGGATGCAGTTGGAGTAAAATTATACTAATGTAAAATAAGGCCTTGTATGCTGAGCTCTATAACCTCCAGGCCAAGAGATTTAAAAAGTAATGAATTTATGCTAGGATTTTAATATAATGATAAATCGAGTTTATAATAAAGATATTGGTGGGCATGTAGGAAGGGAAATCATGGTTGTGGGGTTTGTTCATATCTTGCGTGTGCAAAGCAAGATTATTTTTCTCATATTACGGGACGTGACAGGCGTGATTCAGACGGTTATCGAGGCTTCAAGTCCAGCCTTCGATATAACAAAAGACTTGTCTCATGAGTCGGTGGTCAAGATAACAGGCACAGTTAAAGAAGCTAAACAGGCCATGGGCGGGTTTGAAATCAGTGTTTCCGATATCGAGGTGTTGTCAGTTGCTGATCCAGAGTTGCCGATACCGGTTGTGACAAAAGGCAGTGACGAAGAAACAGAAGCACCGACGCGGTTTGACTATCGTTGGATTGATTTGAGAAAGCCAGAAAAGGCAAAAATATTTCAAGTTTGGACGGAGTTTGAAAAGGGTTGGAGAAAATATTGGAGTGAAAATAATTTTATCCAACTTTACCCACCAAACTTTCTACAAACCCAATCAGAATCAGGAGCAGAAGTTTTCACGGTAAACTATTTTGATCGCAAAGCATATCTACCACAATCACCACAGTTTTATAAACAAATGGCTATGGCTTCTGGTTTGGAAAAAGTTTTCATGGTTGCACCTGTTTTCCGTGCCGAACCGTCATTTACAACTCGTCATCTGACAGAGTTCACTGGTTGGGATTTTGAAATGTCTTTCATAGAGTCCCACAATGATGTGATGGATCAAGAAGAGGGGATGATTGTTGAAGGATTCAAATCTGTGCTAGCCAAATTCCCTGACATCGCTATTACAGTTCCTACGCGGCCTTTTCCTCGTATAACCATGTTAGATGCTAAGAAAATTTTGGCTGGTCTCAGTGTTGAAAGCGGTGAAGAGCATGATTTGTCGCCCGAGGAAGAGAGAGCTATTTCAGAATATGTCAAGAAAGAGCACAATCACGAATTTGTTTTCATAACCGAATACCATAAATCAAAAAGTGCTTTTTACCATATGAGGCTGGAAGAGGGAAGTGACTACTCGCGAAGAGCTGATTTGCTTTATCGCGGTCTTGAAGTTACCACTTTGGCTCAACGCGAACACAGACCTGATATTTTGAAAAAACAGCTGGAAGAAAAAAGTATGTCGCTTGAGTCTCATAAATTCTTTATAGACTTTTTCAGATATGGTTGTCCTCCGCACGGCGGCGCAGGCATAGGCCCCGGCCGCTTCATCATGAAAATGCTCGACCTACCAAATGTGCGAGAAGCAACTTACTTACCACGCGATGTTAAGCGATTGAATCCATAAAAACTTCCAAATCTGGCCAATCCTTACAGGATCAGTACACCTTTTCGATCTTTTGATTACAAAAGCTCTGAAAAGGTTTTACGAAGTCATAGCATGACTTCTCACTCATCGTCTAAATTGTAAAACTGTCTCGTCAATGTACTAGATGTACACCTCCGATTCAGTTTCATAATTTATACGCGACCTTGTCTCAGATTTGAAAGTTTTGGAAATGAGAAAGGCCTCGGACGCAGCATGCTAAGCTGGCCGAGGCCCGTGAGTGTTACTAGTCGACTCTCTGGTTGCAGTACCAGGCGTCATGGAGTTCGAAGGTGAGTTCTAACAGATCACCATCCCAAAACGCCTTGAAGCCACCAGACTTTTGATAATTGAACCCTTTTGACGACAGGGGTCTGGAGGTTACCGCAAGAATGTGACGCATTGCACATTCCCTAAGTTCGTCGACTGTTGGCGTACGGGGCTGACTATCAAAGTGCCAAGTCCAATGGAGATGCTCCATGACTTGGCGTACCTTGTCAAAACCAAACACCCGCATGACGAAATCGATCTTCTCTTCTAAGGGTATTACCTGCAGTCGTTGTCTGTGTCGCATGTCTTGTCTCCGTGAGTGAATTGTTGGTTAAACTAACTCGAACTCTAGGAACAAAGTACATGCTCTTCTTTCATCTTAGAAAAAGAGCCAAAATTAAATTATCTTCTCCCCAACAATTTCAGGGGAAAATCTGCCGTACACAATAACATAACAATATTATGTACGTCAAGTGTACTATTCTGCTACGATCGTAGTATTATAGCAACATGGGAAATTTGGAAAAAGAGAGCAGGAAAAGGTCAAGAAAAGCCAATATCAAAAAAATAATACTACAAACTATAGCCGGGGCAGGTCTTGTCAGCGCGGCACTGATCGCACCAAATGTAATAGACGCAATGAATAAGTTCGGTCTTATACCAAATAGACGTATTAATGCAAACAGATCCAGAGACCACCTGGTGCAAAAAGGATTGCTTAAATACGAGGGAAAATATTTAAAGCTGACCCAAAAAGGCGAGAGGGAATTGCGACATATTGAACTTTCTGATTTCTCATTGAAAAAACCTAGGAAATGGGATAAGAAATGGCGAGTTCTCATTTTTGATATTCCAGAATCCAAACGATGGTTACGAGATAACGTCCGTAAAACCCTTTTTACTATTGGTTTTATCAAACTGCAAAACAGTGTATGGATTTATCCCTATGACTGCGAGGATTTAATAAATCTATTAAAAGCAGATTTCGGAATTGGCAAAGATGTACTATATCTTATTGTAGATTCTCTAGAATATGACGCTAGATTGAGAAAGATATTTGGCCTTGAATAGTTCAATATCGATTTATTTATAATGTACTATAATACTACGACCGTATCATTATAGTACATTATAGTATTATTTAAATATTAGATTTAGTCATTTCATATTGATCTCTGTAGGCTTCTTTGATATCTCCGAAATTCTACTTCTTGTGCCATATGCACGAACAGTTACTACTGGTTCATCCTCGTCTAAAGCATTTATAATTTTTTTTCGCCTAGCATCAGCAATTGAAATGGGATTTCCATTTTCATCAATAATTTCTTTCAGACGAATCAGGGCCAGTATTCGCTGGGTTCTTATGCCAAGATCAAGAAACAACTTATTTCGGCGAAGGTCATACAGGGCTTTGTTTATTGGTTGGATACCTTCAACTCTTCCACGAATAGGACTTGTAATAGCCACTTTATCAACGATGGGAGGTTTACCATCCTCTGGATAGGAAAAATAACCCATGCCTTTAAGATCAACGTCTCTGTATATTCTACCTTCTTTGTCCTTGAAAATAACTCTAGCTATAACACCGCTCCGACCATGATCAGGCTCAACCTCAAGTCCAAAAGTAGGTTCATCCTCTGGTTTGGGAGAAAGAAACATTCCAAGGGGGCTAGACTCTCCAGTTTTAAATTGAAAAGGGAAGCTAACTTCTTCATCTGTCCACTCAACCACATTGTTAACACGAACCATAGGAAGGAAATCCTTATTTTCGCTAAGCTTTTCCGCACCTAAACCAAGTGGTGTGTGTTTCGGTATGTGTTCATCGGGGGAATAAGCAGTTTCTTCCAACATCTTTTCATATTACCTTAAAGCAAAAAATAAATCCATTTGATATAATGGGCCTAATGGATTCAGTATATAATGTCAAAACTCATATTTTCGAGGGGCCTTTGGATACATTACTTTCGCTTATTGAGAAAAGAAAACTTTTTATAAACGACATTTCACTTGCCCAAGTGGCAGATGACTATATCGCTTATATAAAAAGCTTGGGCACTGATTCAGCCCTAAACGCGCATGGGGGCGCGTCGGGCGATCAGAAACATAATACTGTTTCTGATTTAGCTCATTTCATATTGATCGCTTCAACTCTTGTTCTAATAAAATCAAAGTCGCTTTTACCAAACCTCGCTATTTCCGAGGAAGAAGAGCACAGCATAGATGATCTGGAAGTGCGTTTGCGAGAATACCAAAAATATAAGGCCTTGAGCCTACACCTGCGGGAGAGGTTTGGAATCCACACGGAGTATTTACGATTACCATCGAAAGAAAAAGTGGTGGTTTTTACTCCCGATGAAAATATTTCTGTCACTCGGATACAGGAGACGATTTGGAGAATTATTCAGCAAATACCAAAGGAAGAAATTGTACCAAAAGCGGTAGTCAAGAAAATAATTTCACTGGAAGAAATGATAGAAAACTTAACTCTCCGTATCAAAGAGAGTATGAAAATGAGTTTTAAGGATTTTGCAAAAGTAGGCAAGGCTGAAAAATTGAATATCATCGTCAGTTTCTTGGCTATGCTAGAATTAGTCAAGCAGGGGATAATACGAGTGGAGCAGAGTAAGGAGTTTCAAGATATACGTATCGAGGCGGATACAGTCGGGGTGCCGAGATACTGAAATAGAATAATGAATATAGAATTATGAATAATGATTTAGTCCAAAAAATAGAGGCTGCACTTTTCTACCTTGCTGAGCCGATTAGTGTGGATTTTTTAGCTAAGATGCTTGAGGTTTCAAAAAAGGAGGTTTTGTCCGCCGTGGAAGAATTGACACAAACACTTTCCGCTCGTGGTGTTAAGCTTGTTGAGCATGATGGGGAAGTCAGTTTAGTTACAGCGCCAGAGTTTAGTGGACTTATTGAAAAAATAATAAAAGAGGAAAGGGAGAGGGATTTGGGCAGAGCTGGGATAGAAACCTTGTCTGTTATCGCTTACAGAGGTCCAGTTAGTAAAAAAGATATAGAATATATAAGAGGTGTGAACTCACAATACGCCTTGCGAAGCCTCCTGCTTCGAGGCTTAATAGAGAAAAAAGACAGCCGAGACGACGGGCGTTCTGTAGTGTATAGTATTACTGCCGATACATTGCGTTTTCTTGGACTGACGAACATTACTGATTTACCTGAATATGATAATGTAAAAGCAGAATTAGAGGTTAAGGAGATAGTAGAAGAAGAATTAACCTAATTTCTAATTATTCTAATTGACCTAAAGAATGACCAATTTTAGAATAATTAGGTCAATTAGAAATTTACCAATGAACAACGACTCACAAACTATATCAAATAAACTGATAGCGCTGGATGCATTTCTGGTGGTCTCAATTATTGTTATGGTTTTTGCTATCTACGGTCAAATGAATAAGCCTGCGCAAAAACTACTGGCTGATGTAGAGCAAGCCCTTTCGCCAAATGCCTTCGACAGCATCTCTCTTCAAGGAAAGTCAGCTTACGTTTTCGATGTGACTGCAAACAAAGTTTTATTTAAGAAAAATGAGTTTTTACAGCTTCCTCTGGCATCCATCACAAAACTGATGACAGCTTTAGTTGCCACGGACTTATATTCAAAAGATGCTCATGTAATAATAAAAAGGGAATTTCTAGCCGGGGAAGGGGATTCGGGTTTGTTTGTCGATGAGACATGGAGAATGAAAGACCTCTTGGATTTCTCTCTCGTCTCTTCTTCAAACGACGGCGCTATTTCGATCGCCTCCACTGTCGGAGCTTTTGATTTGAAAACCGACGACTATGTTTTGGGTCGGAAAAACTTTGTGTCAAGAATGAATGATAAAGCCAAGGTGCTGGGCCTGAAAGAAACATATTTTATAAACGAGAGTGGTCTTGATGAAAACGGATCCTCTGGTGGGTATGGCTCGGCTATAGATGTTGCGAAACTAATGCAATATATTTTAGAAAATAAGCCTGAAATCGTCGAGGCCACAAAATATCAGAGCATTAGTATTAAATCATTTAATAAAACTCACACGGCAAAAAACACGGATATGGTAATAAACGAAATCCCAAATCTTATAGCTTCTAAAACTGGATATACTGACATGGCCGGAGGAAATCTCGTCGTGGCATTTGACGCCTCAATCGGCCGGCCTATTATTGTGGTTGTACTAGGATCAAGCGAACAGGGAAGATTTAGTGATGTTTCGAAATTAGTGAATGCGAGTTTGAAATATATTAGTGAGTAGCTAGTGTGCGCCCAATCTCTTTCTCACCAAAACCTTTTCAGAGACCGCTCGCTTTTCCAGCGAAAAGCTCTCTTAGTCCTCGGCCACAACTTGTCAAGGCAGGGTACCTTGACAAGACCATGCTTGTGGCCTGCGGAGTCTCTGAAAAGATTTTGTCTCGACGAGATTGGGCTTAGTGCCATATTCGAGTTTATTTTATAATGAGAAAGCCGCCACCGAGAAGGGCGTCCGATGGACGGCTTCTCAGCGACGGCGTTATTGTCGACTATACGAAGATCTTGAAGTGACCGTTGCGGCTCTGGGTGCTGTAGTAGCCCTTGATGCGTTCCTTCTTACCGTTGGGCATCTCGGCGATGCCCTTGAAGTTCCAGCTCTCTCCGGAGCCACTCTCGTGCTCGAGACCGTAGATCGTGGTCTTGAGGTGGAACTTGATCCTCGAGTTATCGGTGAAGTACTGGAACTCGATGGTCAGACAGGGGTTGATGCCTCCGTAGGCGTTTCCGAAAGCGGTAATGAGATCCCACTTGTTCGGACCCGCCACGATGTTGTAGAGCTTATCGCTGAGTGACATACATCACGTCCTTTTTCCGTCCTACCCTTCTCGGGCGACCTGTACATACATACAGGAATTTCTGTGTATAGACTAACATATTCACATAATGCTGTCAAGTCCCAAAGCAACCCTTATTTTTGGACATATTTTGGGTTTTAGATTTATCCCTACACCAAGTTAAAAAACAATTTAGCGAGATGCTTACTGGATTACATATTATAAAAAATAAAGATAGTTTGGAAAAAGCTTGGTGTGGGGGTATACTAAATCCGCACACTAACATTGGCATGGTTGCAGGGTGTTTTTTATAAAATTTGTTACTTTGTCATGTTTTGGCGAGGAACAAAATCTAATGATTAACATTTAACAAGCAACAAAAACACAATGCCAATGTTAGTGTGCGGATAAATGTGTGGAATAGTTGGAATAATAGGACAGGAAATACAGAATAAAGAGAAAACCATTGGCCAAATGGTTGAGAAGATTTTTCATCGTGGACCGGACGATGATGGGTTTTTTGTTGATGGTTCTGTGGCGCTAGGCATGAGGCGACTGGCTATTATTGATCTAAACACGGGCAGACAACCCATAACCACGGATGATGGAAAGCTGATCATATTTTTCAACGGTGAGATTTATAACTACAAAGAACTCATACCAGAACTTGTGGTAAAAGGTTATAAATTCAAAACCCATTCTGATACAGAAGTCATTTTGCTGATGTTCCAAGAATATGGTGAGAAAATGCTACCGATGCTTCGTGGGATGTTTGTTTTTTGTATTTACAATATTGAAACAAAGGAGGTTTTTCTGGCTCGTGATTTTTTTGGCATAAAACCGCTGTACTATTTAGTCGATCCAAGTTCTGCGGAAGCTTTGCTTCCGCAGAATAATATTGTAGCTTTTTCTTCTGAGATAAAAAGTTTTTTGTCTTTTCCTGGTTTCATACCTGAAGTCAATGACAAAGCCATCATAAACTATCTTTCTTTTCAGTACAATCCGCTTGAGGAATCTTTTTTCAAAAATGTTTACAAACTTCCTCCAGCGCATTTTCTCAAAATAAACGCAAAAACTGGAGAAACAGAAATAAAAAAATATTGGTCTTTTGAGTTCAACCAGAACGAAAATCTTGACGAAGAAGTGGTGTCAAGGACAGTCCTTGACACGGTAAAAGATTCGGTCGAACATCACATGATAGCAGATGTACCTGTTGGAGCTTTTCTCTCCGGTGGGATAGACAGCAGTATTATTACAGCACTCATGCAAGAGGTTCGAAAAAATCCTGTACAAGGTGAGACCTTGTACAGGATTAAAACATTTACAGTTGGATTTGATACATTAACAGAAGGGATGGAGTCCAAAGAGACTTCGGATTTTCTTGACACAGATCATACCGAGATAAAAATTGGGCAGGATGAGTATTTTAAGGAACTGTCAAAAGCCGTCTATCATTTTGATGAACCGATTGGAGATCCGTCGGCCATTGGGCTTTATTTTATTGCTCGTGAAGCCAGAAAACATGTCAAAGTTGTTCTCTCTGGCGAAGGAGCAGATGAGCTTTTTGGAGGATACAATATTTATCTCGCTCCATTTGCTAGTGCCAGATTGAAATGGATTCCAAAATGGATTTTGAATACGATTGTAAGGACTTTTGATTCATTAGATCTAAACTTCTGGGGAACAAACTACTTACGCAGGGTCAATATGAAACTGGAAGATTGGTATTTTGGTCAGAAATATTTTAATGACTCTGTTTTCCAAAGAAAGGAGATAGAAAAATTATGTCTCCCTATGGGAGATCTCCCGAAGGGAGAGAAGTACATGTCAAAGATATACTTTGGCACCAGCTCACTATATAAAAAAGGGGTAGATTTGTCGGAGTCTACACAGATGCAATACGTAGACATAAACACATGGTTGGTGGGGGATATACTGGCCAAAGCTGACAAGATGACCATGGCCCACTCCTTAGAGCTTCGAGTGCCTTTCCTTGATACAAAAGTGGCAAAACTGGCGGCGAGTCTGCCTGACGGTTTGAAATGGAGAAATGGAATGACCAAATACCTGCTTCGCGAAGCCTTCAAAAAAATCATACCGGAGTCCACCCGTAATAGAAAAAAATTAGGATTTCCTGTTCCTATACGAGAATGGCTGACAAAAGATAGAGAAGATGCCTATAAAACCATACTGGAAAATGATTACATAAAGACACACATGGATACTAATTATATTCAAAATCTTATCGACCAACATACATCTAAATTTGAAGATAACTCCAGAAAAATTTACCTGCTTCTCATGTTGGCTCTGTGGTATAATGTGTTTATAAAAGATGCAATGCCCCAGTAGTAGAGCGAAGCTCACTACGGGGCTATCCCGTACTGAAAATGACATTTAAATAAATATAATTTATGAAGTGGCCGAAAATATTAAAAAATAATATGGAATACATTACCAAAATCAGTAATGTCATTTTCTAGTACTGGGATGATCGATATTAACGTCCTAAAAGTTGTAATTCCTTCCGTCTTAACATTTTTTTTGGGTATTTTGATAACTCCATTTTTTACAAATCTCTTTTATAAACACAGGATGTGGAAAAGGGTTTCGCGATCGGAGAACGACGGCATCACAAACGATACATTTTCTAAACTGCACAATACCTCATCGGAATTATCCACGCCGCGAGTGGGAGGAGTTATTATTTGGGTTTCTGTTTTACTTTGTGTTTTTCTGATTTACTTGTTATCTCTATTTTTTCCCACAGATCTCACAGAAAAATTGAACTTTTTCAGCAGAAGCCAGACACTTATCCCGCTTGCCACGCTGGTTTTTGCCGCGCTTATTGGATTAACTGATGACCTCCTACAAATATTCGGAAGGGGAGACTACGCCAAAGACCCACTAGTCTACAGAAAAATAAAGATAATCTGCGTGTGCCTGATTGGTCTAGTAATCGGTTTTTGGTTTTACGATAAATTACAACACACAGCCATCCACATCCTCTTCTGGCGCGACTTGGAGCTAGGCGTGTGGTTTATACCTTTTTTCGTACTTGTCATGCTTGGAGTTTTTTCGAGCTCGGTTATAGACGGCATGGACGGCCTCGCGGGAGGCGTCATGGCTACTATTTTCACAGCATATTCTGTCATCGCTTTTGTTCACAATCAGATAGATATTTCCGCCCTCTGCGCCGTTATCGCCGGAGGCATACTGGCCTTCCTGTGGTTTAACATTCCACCTGCACGCTTTTACATGGGTGAAACCGGCATGCTGGGGCTGACAGTCACACTTTCGGTTATTGCATTTCTGACAAACTCTGTGCTCGTTTTACCAATAATCGCCATACCACTCGTGGCCACTTCCATCTCGGATATTATTCAAATAATCTCCTACAAATATTTCGGTAAGCGTAGAGTTTTTCTTGTCGCGCCACTTCATCACCACTTTGAAGCAATGGGTTGGTCGAGAGAAAAGATTGTTATGAGGTATTGGGTTATTGGAGTTGTTTTTGCCATTGTCGGCGTAATTGTAGCTTTAATTAGTTAAATGAATGAAGCGTATAAAAGTTGACATACCGTTTTTGATTTCTATATGTGTGCTCGTTGTTGCCGGTTATTTGATTTTTACATCTGCATCATTCGGCCTTCTCTCAACACAGACCACTAAATATGGCAATGTAGCCGTGAACCAAACTGTTTTCGGCCTTATCCTTGGTTCTCTGTTTTGTTTTATTGCATCCAGAGTCGACTACAAAATATACAGAAAATATTCACTTGTGCTTTTCGTCGCTTCTCTTTTAGCCACACTGCTTGTTTTCATTCCACACATTGGTCTCTCTCACGGCGGAGCCAGTCGCTGGATTGATTTGAGATTTGTTTCTTTTCAACCCTCTGAACTTTTGAAAATAGGCTTTATAATTTTCTTCTCGGCATGGATGGCAAAGTACAAAGAGAAGGCCAGAGCTTTCAAATACGGTTTCCTGCCTTTGATAGTTCTCCTCGTAATCATCGGCGCTATTTTACTGAAACAGCCGGACACCGACACCTTTATTATTATTGTCTTCTCGGGATTAGCAATATTCTTAGCGGGGGGAGGGAAGTGGAGATACATAATAATATCGGGCCTAATAGGCATGGCTCTTTTGGCAGGATTGGCTTATCAGAAACCCTACGTCATGTCTCGAATAAACACGTTCATGCACCCGTCGGCAAACGCCCTTAGCAGTGGCTACCAGATTCAGCAATCTCTCATCGCCATCGGTTCCGGTGGAATATTCGGCCGTGGTTTTGGTCAAAGCATACAGAAATTCAACGTTCTGCCGGAACCGATAGGAGACTCGATTTTTGCCGTGGCTTGTGAGGAATTCGGATTTGTTGGCGGAGTGGGAATAATACTTCTCTTTATCTTTTTCGCTTTTAGGGGCCTCAAAATCGCCTCACATTCAAGCGATACCTTCGGTAGACTTGTGGTCGTTGGAATTGTTATACTGATAGTGTCCCAAGCGTTTGTAAATATAGGTGCGATGGTAGGTGTCCTGCCCCTTTCCGGCATCACCCTGCCATTTATAAGCCACGGCGGTACCGCCTTGTTTATGACTCTTGTGGAAGTGGGGATTGTATTAAACATTTCGAAAAATATGAAGAAAGGCTAGAAACCTCTTCGAGCCAAAATCTTTTTAGAGAGTTCACAGGAGTTTAGAAAATAAAGGAGTTAATGCGACTATTATTTTCTTGAACGACGAGATAAGCAAAATCGCACCAGCGATTTATGCGCTCTCTAAAAAGATTTTGGGGAGAAAAGAGGTTTCTAACTTTACGAACTATGAAAATATTGCTTACAGGCGGTGGGACTGGCGGACATTTTTACCCCATCATCGCCATCGCAGAACAACTAAACGAAATCGCAAAAGAAAACCGGCTACTTAAACCGGAACTTTTTTACATGTCTACGGAACCATATAACGAAGGCCTACTCTTTGAAAATAATATTCTTTTTGAAAAAGTAACTGCTGGGAAAATACGAGGAAGTAAATCCTTTGGAAATATCCTGCTGAATTTTGTAGATTTATTTAAAATTGCTCTTGGCTCTCTCTCAGCGCTTTGGAGAATTTTTATTATTTATCCCGACGTAGTTTTTGGTAAAGGGGGTTACACTTCTTTTCCAGCTCTCCTAGCAGCCAGAATCCTGCGAATACCAGTTGTCATACACGAATCAGATAGCGTCCCGGGAAAAGTAAATCTATGGGCGGGCAAGTTTGCCAAAAAAGTGGCCATATCATATCCGGAAGCCGTCAAATATTTTAAAGAAGAGAAAACGGCATACACCGGTAACCCCATACGCAAAGAAATTCAGAACCCAATGACCGAAGGTAGTCATAAACTACTAGGCTTAAGCGAAGGGGTGCCTACTATTTTCATAACATGTGGTTCTCAGGGATCGGTCACAATAAACACCACTGTCATGGATGCCCTAGTAGATCTGATTTCCAAATATCAGGTCGTGCACCAAACAGGTAAAGCCAACATAAAAGTGATAGAAGAAACAAGTAGCGTGGTTTTGAGCAACAACCCAAAAAAAGACAGGTATAAACCTATAGGCTATTTAAACGTCCTACAGCTTCGAGCGGCCAGTGGAGTGGCAGACCTTGTTGTCTCCAGAGGAGGTTCGACTATTTTTGAGATTGCTGCTTGGGGAAAACCTTCTATAATCATTCCAATACCAGAGCCAACTTCTCATGACCAAAGAAGCAACGCCTACTCATACGCCAGAAGCGGCGCGGCAATAGTGATAGAAGAGAAGAACCTGGCCTCACACGTTCTCATTTCAGAAATTGATAGAATCTTAGCCAACAAAGTAGAGAAAGAGAGGATGGTTGTGGCTGCTACAAATTTTGCTCGTAAAGACTCGGCCAAACTGATAGCGGAGGAGATACTGGCTATTGGATTGGAGCATGAAAAATAAGGAAGTTAAAAGTCTATAAAGTCATAAAGACCATAAAGTAAATGCAGGAAAACACAAATCAAAAAGTAATAACACGATTTGCTCCGAGCCCGACAGGTTTGCCTCATTTAGGCACGGCGATGTATGCTTTGCTTAATTATCTATACGCTCGCCAAAATAATGGTACGGTTCTCATGCGTTCGGAAGACACAGATCCTGTCAGGTCAAAACCAGAACATGAAAAACAAATTATCGATGGTCTAGCGTGGCTTGGTATAAAAGCTGATGATTTTTACAGGCAAACAGACAGACTCGATATATACAAAAAATATATTGCCAAAATGATTGCAGATGGAACGGCTTATGTTTCAGCCGACACAAATGAAAAAGGCGAGACCCGAGACGTGGTGCGATTCAAAAATCCAAACAAGGTTATAACGTTCCACGATTCTTCACGTGGTGATATTTCCGTTGACACAACTGATTTGAAAGACTTCATAATCGCCAGAGACATTAATTCTCCTCTGTATCATCTTACGGTTGTTGTTGATGATCACGAAACGGGCGTAACGCACGTGATTCGAGGAGAAGACGGTCTGGCCAACACCCCAAGACAGATTCTTATCCAAGAAGCCATAGGAGCGAAAAGACCAATATACGCGCACTATCCGTTCATAATATTGCCAGATCGCACAAAAATGGCAAAGCGTAATGGAGCGAAAAGTCTGCAGGAGTATATGAGACTTGGCTATCTACCGGAAGCTATTGTGAACTTCATAATACTTATGGCCTGGCATCCAAAAGACGACAGAGAGCTGTTTACGATTGCCGATCTTATAAAAGAGTTCCAACTTGAGCGAATCGGCAAAAGCGGTGCTATTTTAGATGAAAAGAAACTCGACTGGCTCAATAAAGAATACCTGAAACAACTGAAGGGGAACGAACGTAATTCAGCAATAAGAGAAAGGTTGGAATCGCTCGGTCTTGGAGAAAAAGTTTCGGAAAAAGTTTATCAAATTATTTTTGATCATATTTTCAAGTGGTCAGATATTGATACGATGGCTAGGGCAGGGGAGTTGGATTATTATTTCAAAGCGCCGGAATATGATACTATCCTAATCTACTGGAAGGGAACACCCGCCGTAGAAGAAACCAAAAAACATTTAGAATATGTTATTAGTATATTAAAAAATGCACCAGAAGAAATATTTTCAGATATGGAGAAGATCAAGTCGTTAATTTTTAATTATGCAACAGAAAACGGCAAGGGGCAAGTATTGTGGCCGCTTCGCGTGGCCTTGTCCGGTCGAGACAAGAGTCCAGATCCATTTACTTTAATATACATACTTGGCAAAGACGAGACCCTCTTTAGAATAAATAATGCTATCAAAAAATTATCATAACTTTTTAACAAAACTCTTTCTCTCACTTTTCCTATCGGGTGTGGCTTTTTCTATTACTTATGCCCAATCAACTGATGAGCTAAAAAATAAAATTGAAGAAAGGAACAACCAGATCAAACAACTTGAAGCAGAGATTGATCAATATAATAAAGAAGTAGATACTGCAAATAAACAAGGAGTAACCCTACAAAGCACTCTGAAAACCCTTGATCTGACAAAAAAGAAAATCACTACAGACATAAACCTAACAGAAAATAAGATTGGCAAAACCAATCTGACCATAGAACAGCTTGGTGATGAAATAGACAAAACACAAAAGAGTATCGACCTCAACAAAAAAGCTGTCATACTAGCAATACGGAACGCCCAATACCTCGAGGACGCTGGTCTTATCGAAACTTTATTATCGAGCCGAAGCCTTGGTGATATATGGAATGATATAGATAACGGAAAACAAATCCAGAGCGTAATAAGAGATAAATCGAAAGAGCTTGTGGCTTTGAAAACGGATATGGAAGGGAAACAAGCCGCATTTCAAGGTCAGAAAAAAAGCCTAGTCAGCCTTAAACAAGATTTGGATGATAAAAAACAAGCTGTCTTGTCCACCACACAACAAAAAGCTCTCCTCTTGAAGCAAACCCAGAATAAAGAGCAGGTTTTTAAGCAACTGGTCAAAACAACAGAAGAACTGAAGGCCCAGTTTGAAAAAGAAGTTTATGATTATGAATCACAGCTTAATCTCACAGTCGATCGCGAAAGTTATCCTCCGCCGAGAAATGGAATACTTTCCTGGCCACTTGATAGTGTTTTTATTACCCAAAAATTTGGTAAGACGGTTGGTGCAGAAAAACTTTATACTTCAGGAAGCCACAACGGGGTCGACTTCAGGGCAAGCATTGGAACAAAAGTGAAAAATGTGCTTGTCGGTACTGTTGTTGGTACTGGTAACACTGATGCTTATGCTGGGTGCTATTCATTTGGTAAATGGGTTATGGTAAAGCATGACAACGGCCTATCTACTATATATGGACATTTGTCGGTTATTAGTACCTCTAAAGGGCAAAGATTAGACACAGGAGATACGATAGGCTACAGCGGTAACACAGGATACTCTACAGGACCGCACTTACACATAAGCGTTTACGCAACTCAGGGCGTCAGGATAGAACAATATGTAAACAGCAAGGGATGCAAACAAGCTATCATACCTTTAGCCGATATCAAGGCCTATCTAGACCCATTAGCATATTTACCCGCATACTAATTAATATTAGTTGTGTGGGTTTACCAAGTATATAAATATTGTTATAATTTATTTATGAAAACAAACAATAACCAGCGAGGGTTCATAATTAAAATAATTTTATTGATAGTAGCTATAATAGCCCTAAAATATTTTTTTCATTTTGATATTATTGAGTGGATAAAATCACCAAAGGTTCAAGAAACGATTAAACCTTTTGTTACTATACTAAAAAATATTTATGATTGGTTAGATAATTTTGTTAGAGGTATAATCCATAAATAAGGGTAGGGGACTCCCCTACTAGGATAGAAAACTTTGGGCTGTGGACATCTTTGTTGACACCTCACAAAGTGGGTGAGAGAATTATCTGCATAAGAATTCTTGTGTTGAATGTGGGGCATTGGGGGCAACCTTGATGCTTCACATTCAGGACAAGAGTTTTTTAGTAGATTGTGCGATGTGTAATCATGTTGCATAATCTACGCTATCTTATAGTACACTGCTTTGATTCGACCAAAACAGTGTACTATAAGATATATTGTGCGACGTGCAGATTCTAAAAATAATGTCTTCCCCATTCACTATGCAGTTGTCAACGAACCTAACTACGATAAGTATATAAAATCTACGAACGCTTTGCAAGGTCAGCCTGTGGATAACTACGAACCTGATTTTTTGCTCTGTCGTATATATGAAAAACAGTAGATT
>Ga0209542_10000291_pt1 | contig 125289 bp, 129 predicted proteins | sample RifCSPhighO2_01_FD_184028 | JGI IMG/M metagenome (GOLD analysis project Ga0209542, IMG submission 184028) | Soil microbial communities from Rifle, Colorado - Rifle CSP2_plank highO2_0.1 (SPAdes) (version 2) | ecosystem: Environmental > Terrestrial > Deep subsurface > Rock core/Sediment ...
CGCGGCGTTTTGAAGCACGGTCTCTCCTTCGGCAATAGTTGCGGCAAGCATGACGGTCTCGGTTGCGGTAACCGACACGAACGGAAAAAATATCCGCGCACCACTAAGCTTGCCGCCCGCCGCTTTAAAGTGAAAAAGATCATTCTCTTCTTTAACCAGCTCCGCACCCATCGCGCGAAAGCTCTGTAAAAAGAGGTCTATAGGCCGCTCGCCTAAGACACACCCGCCCGGGTATGGGAAGGTTACTTCGCCGTAGCGCGCCAACACCGGCCCGGTGAGGACTATCGAGGCGCGGAGGCGCTCGGCGATTTCTTTTTTCAATTCTGTTCCCTTTTTAACGCTTTCAAGGAGCTCGCGCATGCGCTTAACGTCTTCGATCTCGGGCATGTTTTCAAATGTCACCTCGTCTTCAAACAATACCGAGGCAGGTAAGGCCTTGAGTGCCGCGTTTTTGGCGCCGCGTACTTCTATCTCGCCTTGCAAGGTTTTTTCGCCGGCGAGACCTTCTATAACAAATTTACTTTGTGCCATGGGTGTTCTTTTTTTCCTGCGGATGTTTTTTCGGGTTGACCTCCCACCAGAACTTTTTGGAAAAGTCGTTTGCCTGGTCGCACACGCTCTTTAAATAGTAAAGGTCCTTGGTCGGTATAAGCTGGAGTATCTTCCCCATCCGCGCCAAGCTCAAAGCCGTGTAACCATCCTGCACGCGGGTGCGGTTTAACTTATCACGAAAGTACTCCATAAGCTCGCCGCGCTCGGTCGCCTTTTCCTTCTTATCCAGGCTTTTGTAGATATGGGCTTTGATATGATCCATTTGCTCTATTGTAACTGCTTTTCTTTTTGTCTGAAAATCGCTATGGTGTAAGGGTGAAAGACGCTGTAGTCCAGGTAGGCGACCCCGTTCTCAAAGCGGTGGCCAAGCCCGTGGCTAAAAAAGACATTGGTTCGCGCAAGCTAAAGAACCTTATCGCTAAAATGAGCAGAACACTGGCTCAAGAGGGCTACGGGGTTGCGATAGCCGCGCCTCAAGTCGGAGCATCGCTTCGGCTATTTGTTATTGCAGGCAAGGCATTTCAAACCGACGAGGAGAAAAAGGCTTTCGATGAACACAATGAAGGTAAAGTGGCTCCGCCAGATCGCGTCTTCATAAATCCGGAAATTGTGCGCCTCTCCCGCAAGAAAAAAGAGGTGTCGGAGGGCTGCCTTTCAGTGCGCGGCAAGTACGGCACGGTGATGCGGTATGAAAAAGCAACTATAAAAGCGCAGGGCGAAGACGGCAAGCCGTTTGTGTATCACGGCTCCGGACTCATCGGGCATATTTTCCAGCACGAGTGCGACCATCTCGACGGGATTCTCTATATAGAGAAGGCTGTCCAGCTTGAGGAAGACGAAGACATTCCAAGCGCACGAAAAAAAATCAAGGAAAAGCATGGCATCTAACCGTATGGCAGATAAACAACCTCTATTCGCTTTTTTTGGCACACCGCGTTTTGCGGTGCAGGTGCTTTGCGCGCTCGAAGACAGCGGCCTCTTGCCCGCACTCGTTATAACCGCGCCGGAGAAGCCCGCGGGGCGCGGGCAAAAACTGACCCCCTCGCCTGCAAAAGAGTGGGCAGAGGAGCGCGGCATAGATGTGATGACCCCAGCAACACTTAGGGACGAAATATTGGTCGCAGAGCTTGCTAACACCGAGTGGGACGTGTTTGTCGTCGCAGCCTACGGTAAGCTCATACCTAACAGCATTTTGGATATCCCCCGCAAAGGCTCTCTTAACGTGCATCCCTCCCTCCTGCCAAAGTTCCGCGGCCCCTCGCCGGTACTCTCGGCTATTCTTGCAGACGAACGCACAACTGGTGTCACCATCATGGAGGTGGCGGAGCAAATGGACGCAGGACCCATTGTTGCCCAAGCGCGGGTAGAAGTGGCTCCTGAGGACTGGCCTCCGAAAGGTTCTGTATTTCTCGATCTTTTGGCTACCGAAGGGGGCAATCTTCTGGCGGAAGTGATGCGGCCTTGGATTGAAGGAGAAATAAAACCTGTTGTACAAGACGAATCGCAGGCAACATATACAAAGAAATTTGTTGACATGGACGCTCGTGTAAACCTTTCAGGTGACCCGTGGAAAAATTTCCTTACGATACAAGCCTTTGATGCAAAGGCGTTTGACTTGTCCCAACGCGCCTATTTTATCTCTGACAAAGGCAAGCGGATTATTATTACAGACGCTACATATAAAGATGGTGTACTCGAAATCTTAAAAGTGATCCCTGAAGGGAAGAAAGAAATATCTTACAAAGAATTTGTTCGTAACGGAGCAAAATAAACCTGAAGGCGTGTTTCGTGAAGTCCTTAAAACCTATCGCGCAGGCCGCGGATAGTATCTTTTATAGCAGCCCCGCCACGTTTAATAAGATGAAAATGCTTGCGTTTGTTGCGGCGCAGCTCTTTGACCAGCTGTTCCGCCGCCAGATCCAACGCCTCGTGCATCGTGCTTCCCCACTCCTCTGCACGGTAGACAGCACTACCGACTGAAAGGGTAAACTCCGCACGGTACTTGGGGCCATCGCGCATCTGCGAGTACTCGCACTCAATGTCGGCATGGGCGGTAGAGTCTCCCTGTAGAAACTTTTCTGCAGCGGCCAGCTTTTTCTCTGCATAGGTGCGCAGCTCGTCGGTTACCGGCAGCCCCGTACCCTTGATGTTGTAGTTAACCATATACGTTAAGTATACAATACGAGGTCATCCTCTGGTTGTGACACATATTTTGACAAATAGCCAAGATATGTATCCGAAATAAAAACCTGATTGCAACTCCTTTTACCCTGTGCTAAATCGGGGTCACGCAATGTAATGTTTTTTGCTTTATAGCAAGAAACATTTTGTTCTTTATGGGCTCTTATAAGCATTTATTAACTGGGAACTATTATGTTTTCTATTAAAAACACCTGGTCGGCTAAAGCAGTAAGCGGCGTTGCCGCGTTTGCACTCGTTGCCTCTATGTTTGTGGCTCTTGTGCCTTCAGCAGTATCGGCTGAAGTTGATCCTACTCCTCCGACTATACCTGGTTCGACAGAGTGCTCCGACCTTGTCGATAACGATGAAGACGGACTTAAAGATTTCTTCCCTCTTGATCTTACCGAGGGTTGGGGTGACCCTGACTGCGAGAGTCTCTTTGACGATAGCGAAGGTCCTAGCGTTCCTCCTTCAGGCCCTGCCTGCAGCGGCGATATGGGCGAGCTTCTTGTCGACGTAACGCAAGCGGTCAGTAACAACCCCGACTCGGGCTTCCACGGCAACTGGGCGACTGACACCTTTACCAAACACATGCGCATCTGGGCGGAAGACGACTACTACTGCGGCCAGACCGACGACGAAGGGACATTCGTTACGACTGGTCCCAATAGCCCAGGATTCGACGGCGAACCAGATCTCCCCTTGGATGCAGGCATCGAAGGAACCTTCTCCGGCGGCGCACGTTACGTAATCGATGGTGGTACTCCTATCGAGAGTCCGGAGTGGCCGACAAGCGGCGCTGTTCCTCCAAAAGACGATGGTGCGGGCGGCGGATATTCACTCTGGATAGCAGAGTACTTTGACGGCGCGACTTACGACTTCTACTACTGGGGTTGGACCTACGACGCCTGTGGACATGGCACTTGGACTAACTCCGACACCGTCAACGAGGGAGATATCGTAACTGAAGGAGAAGACTGTGCTGCTGAAACTCCTGATGACACCGACACTGATGGCGATAACGAAGAAAGCTCAGGCGGCGGCGGAGGCGGTGGCAAGCCGAGCATCGCGGGCACGCCGAGCTCGGTCTCGTGGAAAGGCGGAGGCGAGGTGTTAGGTACCACCACACTAGCTTGCGACCCGCTCCTAATGACCTATCTTGGCATGGGCAAGGGCAACAGTGCAGACGAGGTGCTTAAGCTCCAGACCTTCCTCAACGAGGAGCTTGGCCTTGAGCTTGCAACCACTAGCATCTTTGACGAGGCGACCAAAGCGGCGGTAGAGCAGTTCCAGCTCAAGTACGCCGACCAGGTGTTGGCTCCGTGGCTTCCCTTCGGGCTGGCTTCGACAGAGACCCCGACTGGCTACGTCTACAAGACGACCCAGCGCATGATCAATATGATCTCGTGCGCGACGCTTGAGATCCCGATGCCGCAGCTTCCGTAATCGATTATATTTGTTCGACACAAAACCCCCGCCCTCTGAAGGCGGGGGTTTTGCTATGTCAGGTCTTGCTTCACTAAGTATTGTATGCACAATAGGCAAAAGGTAAGAACCTGGGCAACCTATAACGGGAGGCCGGCATGAGCCTAATAAGTAGTTTTGTGGAAGCGAGGCGTGCGCAGGAGAAAGTGGAGAAGCATGAGCGCGCGTTGAGGGCAGTCACAAAGGCGGTCAAAGTTCTCCGAAGTCTCGGCGTCGGGATGAATTTCGAGCGGATCGCAATACGTGCCGCCCGAGAGATGAAAGATGCTTCAAAGGTGACCATGCTGTCGTTCATCACCAACATGACCGACGAAGAAAGAATTGAAGCGGGACTGCCTATCAAAAAACCTGCACACACCACAAAGAAGCAGTAAGTGCTTCATTCGCATGGCAAGGGGCCCGGCTTTGTTCGGGCTCTTTTTGTTTATTTGGCGCTGTAATCAAACCACACCACCTCGATGTTGTGGCCGTCGGGGTCGAGCACAAACGCGGCGTAGTAGCCCGGCCAATATTCTTTACGGTAGCCTGGCGCGCCATTGTCTTTGGCACCTGCGGCAAGCGCCGTTTTGTAAAACTCATCTACCTGTTCCTTATTTTTGGCCTCAAAGGCAACGTGCAGGTCTATGACGCCCTTCTTGTTTGTCGCTATCCAAAAGTCGGTGTTTTTGCCGTCATTAAACCCTGCGGCCTCGCCGTACTCCATTGTTTGGGTGTATCCCAGGGTCCCCAGCACTTTGATATAAAACTCCTTGGACTTTTTATAATCACTGACCGGAAGCGAGGTGTGTGCGATCATATAAATAGATACTAGTTAATAATTGCTAATATATTATGCCTTGCCTTTGCGTGAGTAGGTGCCCATGAGTGTTGCGGCGCCGACAATACGCCCCTCCATGCCAAAGAGTAGCTTTTCTTTCGTGGCTCCGGGCTGAAGCGGCAACTCGGCGTCAAGGGCGTAGAGTGTAAAGATGTAGCGGTGGGTCGAAGGTTCGTACTGCGGAGGTGGGCACGGGCCCGTGTAGCCAACTTTTCCCGCAGTGTTTATGCCCTGCAAGCCAGGCTTGCCGCCTTCGGGGATTTTGTCGACGTCGGACGCAATGTTATAGACGACCCAGTGATCAAAGTTACCATCCGGCCGCAGCTGCTTGGGCACATCCGGGTCATGCATAACTATCGCGAGCGAGCGCGCCCCGTCTGGCACATCACCAATGAGCAAGAGCGGGCTGATGTTCTCTCCGTCGCAGGTAAAGCGCGCCGGTATAGGCTCCCCTTCGCCAAACTCTTCTGTCATGAGCGTCAGCATGAGGTCAGTATAGCAAAGTGGCATTTGGCCTTTGCAATACAGGCCATTTTCGCTATACTCACCCCATATTCCCTTAAGGAATATGAACATTCCGCGGTAGCTCAATGGTAGAGCAGCTCCCTGTTAAGGAGTTGGTTGTAGGTTCGAGTCCTACCCGCGGAGCAGAGTTTGACACAATTAAATAAATATTTTATTATCCTCCACGGATTCTTGGAGGGAGAAAGATGGCTTCATATCGGATGATGTTGCTCATTGGCGTTCTCGCCAAGAGAGACCCTACTGGAGTATCAGTAAAAGAGTTGCAGACACAACTCGAAACCGACCGCTTTGTAACGGTCTACACAATGCTAAAGACTCTCGAACTCACAGGGATGGTGGTGCGCGAGGTCAAAAAAGAACATCGGAAAGACGGGAGGCCGCCAGGCAATTTCCGACTAACCGAGAAAGGTAAGCGTTACGCGACTACATATAACCTGGCGCCGCTTGCAGACAATCCGCCCTTTGTTGAAGTAGAGAAGTTCAAATGACCCGCCCCAGCACCGATGACTGGGGCGTTTGCTATTTCTTATACCTAAATACCGTCTTCTTACTCTTAGCGGCGGTTCTAACGTCGTACAGAACTTGGAGCAGACAGATTTTTATAGATATGGCATAGTCTTTCTAGATTGCAACCGTTGTCATGGAGGCGTCGGAATGACCTACGCTCTTAACGTCGTGGTGATACTCATCCACTACACCTGAATGGGATTGTTCTTGTACGGGTGGCTGGTGCTCGTGCGAGAGTCGGTGGGACAGATTTCCCTTTACTTCACCATTCTCTTCTCTACGCTCGCAGCGTGGAAGGTATGGGGGGGCTTGTCCGGTCAGAGAATTGCAGGAGGCGCTTGTTCTTGAATCTGCCAGTTCCGCGTCAGTCTTTTTCGAGCGCTGGTGGAGTCAATTGCTTGCATTTGCCTTTGTAACCGTCATAACCGCCATCGCACTCTGGCAGATTATTGCAGTGGCGAGAGAGTGGTCGTGGAGTGATATAGAGGATTTTCTTCATACGGCCGGCTTGACACTCGGGTGCGTTTGTGTGTTCTTGAGCACCACAATCTATGGGTCTGGCTTTCCGCTCGCCTACGTGCTGTTATCCGGGTCGATTGCGTTTGCAATATTTATTGCAAGCTTCTGGGTCAAATTAAAATACGCGCGCAGAAAATTGCGCAATGCCAATTAAGCCGCCGCTCGGCAGGACGAAGAAAGCCAAAGCTCCGTCTCGTACGGAGTAGCGGCTTTTCTTTTTCTAAAGCACCGGAACGGACATGAGCTCCTCCTGCAGGCTAATCCAGGTTCGAATTGCCCCAACGGTCCGGAGCCAGTAGAAAACTTCTTGTTTTTCAATGCTTAAAAATCCTACCTTTTGTAGGACTCGAACTGTTTGTAAGTAACTACAAAAGACAAACCCCGCCATCAGACAGGGTTTGAGTGATCGAGTGGCAGGATGCTATCTAGTTCGCTAGTTCGGATAGCAACTGCCGAGTGTATTGGTAACACAATTTCCTTCTTTAATTCGTTTGAAGCACTCGTTATACGCGTCTTGTGCCGTCGGCCCAGAGCCCCATGCCACCGGATTCGAGTTGTCCACCGAAACGGTGATGTAGTAGCATCCGGTATTCCATGTTGCGACCACCGAGCAGGAGACCCCGTTCTTCTGGCATGCACGAACAGCTTTGGCTGAAGCTTCGGCCTTGGTATCGTTGTTCATGGAGTGACCAGCCGAGACCCTTGAGCCAACACCCAAGAAGCCGTTTCTGATTCCCGCTGCAACCGCCGACCACAGGCGCTTCCCTGTGGAAGTTGACGGAGTTTCAGGAAGTGGTGCGGGTGTTGACGACCTACGAGGACACGGGATGATGTTGGTGGGCTTCGCACCGCCTTGCAGTGCCGACTGTGAAAGCCGCTGTGACCCGCAGCTATTCTCGAAAATCGCGTAACCGCGTTCGTGATATATCGTGGTATTCACACTCGTACCGTCGATTATCTGACTTCCGCGATCGATTCGTTCGGCGGCACTTGTCGTAATACTCGCCATCATCGCAGCGCAGGCCACTACGAGGGTGCCGAATCTCATTGAAAAGAACATTTGGACCTCCTGGTCATTCGAGACGGTTATTCGTCTTCGACAGTAAACATTCATACCATTGTTTTCATTTGTTGTAAAATCACAGTTTACGAAATATCGGGCCAGTCCCTATTTTCAGAATCGTCCCAGCACCGATGACTGGGGCGAGCAAAAACACACCCACCCACCGCATGCGGTGGGTGGGTGTGGAGAAAGGGTTTAGTGGAGAGCTAGGGCGAGCCGCACTATGTTTACGTAGTGGCTAAAGGATGAGGAACCCCAGTAGCCGGTACCGGCTGAAAGTCCAAGAGGCGCAAGCACGGCTGTAGAGTTTTGGTTTTGCCATTGAACCACCGCTCCGGTTGTTAAAGGGCCATAGTAGATTGTCTCTTGCCCCAGGGAGCCCGGGCCGCTTGCGGCCACATTTACGTGCGTCCAGTTGAGATAGCGTTGCAAACATTCTACGTCTTCTCCTGTCATGCCGACCCCTAGGCCGCGGTTAATCTCACAAAGCGGGATAGGAGCTGCAGTTTGTGCCTGTGCTAGTGGTGCAAAAATAAGCATGGAGGCAAACAGCACCACACTCGCCCAGAGAGCAATCACGCCTGTATGCACTATACGCATTGTCATAAGTGTTAATTTTTAAGATTGATAACACTCGACCGACACACGTGATGACGAGTGGGCTGGAAGCCTCTTACCTAATAATGCAGGTCTAAAATCGTCTGCTTGCTCTTAGTTTTTAATTATAAATTATGATATACTATAAGTGATGAATATAGCTGACCTAAAAAATGTGGTGTGGAAAGAGGACAAACATTACGTTGCCCAATCTTTGAACGTAGATGTATCTAGTTTTGGCACTACAAAAAAAGAAGCTCTTACTAATCTTCGAGAAGCATTAGAACTCTACTTTGAAGACGCCCCAAAAGATTCTGCGAGTACAGTAGAAGAGCCTGAAATTGTATCGGTATAATAAGGAAAAGACTCTTACGGTTATAGTTCCTGCCAACAAGAAAGAGATTCCTCAGGGAACCTTTCGCTCAATACTCCGACAGGCTCAACTGCAAACGAGTGATTTTTAATTTATCGTTCTAATCTGCCCCAACGGTCCGGAGCTCGACAAGATTTAAATAGTGTGATATTTTCATTATCAGTATTGTGTATATATCACAGCATCTAAAGCCAGGGAGGCACCTATGGGGCATGGTGATGATACTGAAGATGAACTTGACCGTGCAAGAGACTTCACCCTCCACTACAAAAAGAGAGCGGCCATATGGCACGGACTCATGGATGTAGCGGAAGCAACCGAGGACGACGAGTTGTGGAACGAGATCGGCGAGATCATTATTATCGCGTTTAATCGTGACGACGTGAGTGCCAAAATCTCGGACCATTTTGTTGACAAATGTCCTGACGAGATATTCCGCAAATATGCGATGCAGGGCCCGCATGATCGGTTTGTTGCATGGCGCAAGCGGGCTAGGGCAATGTTTCCAAAAGAATTTCCAGAATAACGCTGCCGGCGATGAGCCTGCCGCCCTTCGACCTCGTCGAAGGGCTGCTTCTCTTTTTGCCCCTACCCCATCAAACAGGTTTGAACGTCGTCACCTTATGCGAGGAATGGTTTCTTGGGTACAAAACGAGACAGTTTGGGACTGTCTCGTGAGTGCCGCCTCGCCCAGGTGATTTATATCCGGCACGGCTGGATTGTCGTGACGTCCATCCGAGTGTCGATATGTTCCCTGGCCACAACCCGAAAAGCGTTTGCCTTGAAATCAGGACACACCATTCTGGTCATACGCACGTTCGCCCATTTTCTCAAATCCTCGGGCTCTGCATAGTTGGTGATATTGAACGGCAGACCGACAATCTCACCTTCATCCTCAACCCACAAGAAGCTACGCGGAGCTTCCTTTTTGAAGAAGCTCCGAAGAAAGGCTTTTAAACCGCTTTTAAACCGTTCATCAGACATCTCCTTCCCACAGCCCTCCCCTAGCGGAAGCATATGCCTGAAAAAAATATAGTAAAGCTAAGTTGTGCAGGCGTAAAATAGAAGATGATAGAGCCCGACCCGACAAGTCCTCGGTAAAGTAAAGGCGGCTTTTCTTTTGCCCGGTCATATGACATCCTAGCTAGCAATGTTGAACCCGGAGCCTCTCCCTGTTTTTTGGCAAAAGCGTTTTTTTGACGTCGTTGTTGGCGGGCTCTTGCTTGTTCTTGCCTTGCCGCTTTTCATACTCTTTACGGCGCTCATCGCTCTCGAGCATGCCGTACGGGGGCGCCCGTTTGACCCACTGTTTTACCGCGAACAGCGCGTGTCGCGAGGAGTAATATTTCGGCTTTGTAAGTTTAATATCTTTGACCAGCGAGTCGTCGAGGATATGCGGAGCAGAAACATATTTATTCATACGAAAGACCTCGAGCACATGGGCCAGCTCATTGTTGTTGGCAAGGTGCTAAAACAAATCTACCTCGACGAGCTGCCGCAGCTCTTTAACGTTTTAAAAGGAGAGATGTCCTTGGTTGGCCCGCGCCCGGTTAACCTGGAGGTGTTTGCCCGCATGTACGAAAAGGGAGTTCCCTCGGTTGCCCTGGTTTTGGGAGGTATGACGGGCAGCTATCAATCGTATAAAAATACCCGCGGCCGCACGGCCGCCACACTTGAGGCGGCCTACCTCGAGCAGTACCAAAGGGGCGGTTGGTGGGTTGTTCTTGCAGACATCAAAATCATAGTTCGGACACTAAAAGTGCTGCTGCGCGCCAAAGGTGTTTAGAGCGCAGTGTTTAGAGCGCAGAAAGTTGACACACAACATAAAGCATGTTATTAACTCTGCATGTCTGAAATCGCCACCTACAAATGCACGAACCGCCTCTGCGGTTACACCGTGCGACGCTCATACAACTTACACTGTGGCGACTCCCTACATATAGAGCGCGTGGGGCTTAACTGCCCCCACTGCCACGAAGGCACGCTCGCCATGCCGCGCCTCTCGGTGCTGCACTAACAAACTTTGCCAGCATATATACACTAGTTGTCGTTTGAGGATCCAGAGTTGCTACCGCTACTGCTAGAACCGGAGTTATCATCGTCGTCGGAGTCATCCTCATCTTCCTCCTCGTCTTCGTCTGCGCCATCCTCTTCATCATCGCTTCCCGAACCTGAGTTGTCGTCATCGTCGGACTCTGTGCTTGTGGCATTACTGTTATTATCATCGTCGTCCTCATCATCGTCTGACTTTGTGCTCGTAGCGTTTGTGCCCTTGCCAGGCCCTGAGTTTGAGCCGCTATTGTCCTCACCATCATCATCGCTGTCATCGTCTTCGTCCTCTACCTCGATTTCGACTTCAATCTCTCCGTCGCTGTCGATTTTAACCTTGATCTTCCCTTCCTCAGTCTTAAGTTCAATGCGGCCGCGGTCATCGCGAATTTTTATCTTCAACTCTTTCGGCAGCGTACCAGCACGTGCCTGCAATCGGTCTTCTATAACACTAATGGCCTGCAGAATGCCCGGAGGAGTGGTTGAAGCGGCGTCATGAATGTCGGCCAAATGCATCGTCAAAATGTCGAGTGCGTGCGAGAGGTTCTGCTTGGCTTCTTCCGAAATGCCGTTTGGCGTGGTGGTTGCAGGCTCATCTTCAAGAATCGAGTCCATCTCATCGAGACGCTCTTCGGCAAACTTTATCTTAAGCTCCGCCTTGCCCTCGCCCGCAGTAAAGGCTGCGCGAACCTCCTCTACGGCCCGATCTACCGGAAAAAGCAGATCACCTGGACGTGCAGAGTCGGACGCTACCACCGTGCCGCCTGCGCCGAACAACACCGCCAATGCAATTAAAATTGGAATCATACGTAAAAATGTTAATTAATAAACCTGATATTTAGTGCCTTTAATTATAACATCATTTTATCTGTCGACTAGGGTGTTACCCTATGCTATTGTGTCGTATGTGCAAACGCGCACTATAGGAATTATTGTTATCTTGGCTGCAGGCGCACTGGCGGGAGCGGCTTACTTTTTTATAAACCAAGGCGCTCCCGTGAGCGGACCCATATCCCCCACTGCTTCTTTCACTCCCGAAGGAGAGTTTGTGAGCACCTCCACCACGTCTGGAGCCGCCTCTCCAACCGCACCCCAAAAACCGGCGCGGGACTTCGCCGCATACCCCGAGCACACACTCCCCGAAGGGGCCGTGGCTATCGACGATTACTTTTATATCTACGGAGGAGCACTATATCTCAACTCCGTACAAAACAATTCGTCTGTCGAGTTGCCCAACATCGGCGCCGAGTCCTTTAAAAGGCTCACAGACTTTAGGAGTTTACCCGACCCGAGCATTGACCTTGCCTGTGGAAAGGCGGGTCAGTACGCTTACTACAACGACTCAAAACAGGTGTTTTTTTACCAAATCTGGCTCAACTCAAAGTTTAAACACAGCAAGCTTGAAACGCTTATCGGTGTCTCTCCGGAAGATTTTTCTATCACCAGCCCCTCGAGCTTCGAGGGTGCACCCGGCACCTATACTATTAACTACAATGTTAGTACTTCTACCTGCAACTACGTAATCACTCTCGAAGAGGAGAACTGACCTGCCGCTAGTGCCTCTGCGTGCCGACACTCCAGTGCGGCAGGGTGTTGCCCACGTCTATAACCACCTTTCCCGCAGCCGCGATTTTTGGCGCGATGAGCTTGCCTGCCGGGCCAGCACTAAAAAGCACTAGCTGCTTGTCGGACTCTACGGCTGCTCGCACCGCAGCCTCGTTGTCGCGCCAGCTATCTTTTGCAAAGCCGCTAAAGTGCTCTCGCGGCAGGTCGTAGTGTGAGACAAAGTTGTCTATGAGCAGCTGATACTCTCTATGGATGATAAAGGCGCCCTCGCTGGCCTCAAGCAGGAGATGAATCATCTTTTTGCTCCAGTCATTGACGAAAAAGTTGTCGAGGTAGATCTCCCGCGGCTTAAACCAGTGGTGGAGCATGTAGTCGTGCCGCGAGATACCGGAAACAGAGGGTGCAAAGTAGGTGCAGGTGTTGCCGGCTTCTAAAATCAGCTTTTTTACTTCTGCAACCTCAAGACCGTCAAACCCGAGCCGCGTATTTGACTTTGGATCAATATGATCGAAGTCGTTAAATGCTTCCCCGTTTTTTGCGTTGAGGAGCCCCAACTCCCCGTCGCCCATACGCACGATAGAAATGCCTTTGTGCTGGGCAATGGCGTCACCCACGAGCGCAAACGTAGCCCGCGGACTAAGCGTTTTGTGGCAGAGATCTATTTCCTCTTTCGTGAGTCCCTTAATGTGCCAAAACATAGGTGTATACAGTGTATTACACCACCTAGCTACCTTTAGGCAAGAAGTATACGCGCCCTAACGTGCCGTCTGATAGTGGGTTTTGTGGTCATAGTTCAGAGTAATGCTTGAGCGGCCTTTTCCTTCATCCTCCTCCACAGTATTGAAGTGAAGGAGTAGTGCTGCCAGCATCATATAGCCGACCTTTATCACGTAGCCGGTAAGGATAATGTCCCAAAGACTTGCAGAGGGCACCGCGCCCCAAAACACGATGGAAAAGAAGATGGCGCTATCAAGGACTTGCGTCGCCGCATTGCTTAGGTTGGCGCGCAGCCAGCGTCTGTTTGCAAAGTAACGCTTGAAATACACGTACAGGTACACATTGAGGCTCTGGCTCACAGCATAGGCAAGCATGCTCGCCACAGCCACTCGCGGAGCATAGCCAAACACGACGGAGAGACCCGTGTTAAGAAGCGTTGAGATGTCGGTCCCCACGAGCGCGACCGCGAGCTGTGTCAAGACGGTGAAGACAAGGACGCCGATAATGCCGACCCAGATGGCACGCATGGCCGCACGCCTGCCGTATCGCTCGATCAGAAAGTACGTCGCAAGAAAAACCGACGCATAAAAAATGTTGCCGGCGTTTGTCTCGTGACCAAAAAAATCGACTATTTTGCCGCCCACTGTGGCAATGAGTATAAGAAAGACGACGATGACGCTGTAAAGACGCTCCTTATCAAATTTCCACGCCGCAAAAACCACTCCACAGCTTAGGATCCCCGTTACCAACAGGAGAGTTTCGTTAAATCCCATACGCAGACCCCGCTCGCAAGTAGCGCCGCCCGCTTTACGTCGGGGCTCAATTGTACCACCAATATCGGTTCTACATATAAAATTCAGGTACGATGTGCATACTGTCAAACGGGTGAGCACGTTTTTTAGAGCTGCGGTATGCAGCTTGCAATGCGCCGCGTGATCGCCAAAAGCCCTAATATAATAAAGGGCGGTTGGTCCGCTGGCCGCAAAGAGCCGCCGCGCCCAGGGGCGCGGCGGCTTCTTATTTTTTTCGTGAGATAACAACATCCTATGTTATCCTGGGCCTCACATGAGAAAGGTCGTCATCGGCACGCGCGGGAGCGCCTTGGCGCTCAAGCAAACCGACCTAGCGGCCGAGGCGCTCAAAACCCTCGACCCGGCGCTTGAGGTCGAGGTGCGTGTTATCCAAACGCATGGCGATATCAATCAGCAGCCCATTCCTCTCGACACCATAGGCAAGGGCTGGTTTACCAAAGAAATAGAGGGTGCGCTCCTAAAGGGCGAGATAGACCTGGCCGTGCACAGTTTGAAAGACATGGCAGAAGAGATGCCGCAAGGGCTTATCATAGGTGCCTACCTTTCGCGCGAGGACGCGCGGGACGCGCTTGTCACCAAGCATGGCGAGCCGCTTGAGCTCCTGAAGCCAGGTGCCATTGTTGGCACCGACAGCGCGCGGCGGCAGGTGCAGATGCTCGGTCTTCGGCCAGATCTCACCATGGAGAGCCTGCGCGGCAACGTGCCGACACGGCTTGAAAAACTGGATACCGGAGAGTATGACGCGATTATCCTTGCGGCGGCAGGCCTAAAGCGCTTGGGGCTCGAAAGTCGTATCACCCGCTACTTTGAGCCAACGGAGATGACGCCCGCCCCCGGCCAGGGCACGCTTGCCGTGCAGGTAGCGGAAAAAAACGAGTATCTGCGTGCTCTGCTGACACGCATAAACGACCCGAACACTTCGCGCGCAGCGCATATCGAGCGCTCGTTTTCCCGCGTGATGGGCGGTGGCTGTAAGTCTCCCACCGGCGCATACGCGTTCCGCACCGGAGCCGAGTGCTGTTTTATAGGCATGATCGCAGACGGGGCGGAGATTGTACGTAAAGAAGCGCGCGCTCCGTGGGAGAAAAGCACAGGACTCGGCGAGGAGCTTGCCGCACAGCTCCTCAGTCAACGAAAAAACCATGGCCCGCAGGTTTGAGGCACGGATAACGCTTGCCCGCTTGCCGCTTTCGCCGCAAGCGGTGCGGGCACTCCGCAAGCTCAAGCAGTACGATCTGATTGTGTTTACCAGCAAGAACGCCCGAAGATTTTTTACAAAAGCGTTGCGTGAGCGCCGTATCTCCCTGCCCAAAAAGTCGCACATCGTGCAGGTAGGGCCACGAACCGACCTGCTGAAACTCCCTGTAAAAAACAAGCGTATACTGTTTCCCCGCTCCGCCATTGCGCCTTACGATATTGTGCGGCAACTCCGCGCGCGAGGGGCCTCTGTGCGGGTTATCCCGCTCTACACCGCGCGCGGTGCGCCGCTCTCGCGCGCCAAAAAAGAGGAGCTTCTCCAGGGCAAAATAAAAAAACTCTATTTTCGCAGTCCGTCCGGCATAACCGGCCTCCTCAAGCAATTTCGCGGCAACAAAAAGAAAACGATCCTTGCCATCCCCGCGCACTGCATTGGCGAGACAACCGCGCGCGCCGCGCGCGCGGCGGGGTTTAAAAAAGTCTTTGCTAAGGGCATACTGTAACTACTCCGCCTTATGCCGTACCACAGCTACATCTTTTTTGACGCACATCCGGGCATCAACACGCTAAAAAACACGGGCGCCGCAAAGAAAGAGTTTGCGGCCTGCGCGCTTGGCAGAAAAGACATCCGCGTCCGTGCCTATGCCACACTCGCACTCAAAAGCGACACGCGCTTTATGCTGCACCTCAATGCGGCACAGCCGGCGGCAATACAGGAGCTGGTGCGCGACTTGCTGCATACACGGCTCGGAAAGCACTTAAACATTGCCTACACCCTGCTCGGAATGACGCGCGCCTCGCAGTACAACCCCGCCAAGCCGCCGAAGCAAAGCGCGCCCGACACTCCCCACCGCTATCTGGTGGTATATCCGTTTACTAAAACAATCGAGTGGCATCTCCTCCCCTACGACCTGCGGCGCGCCATGATGAAGGCCCATGTGGATGTGGGGCGCAAGTACAGCTCGACCATTTCGCAGCTGCTGCTCTACTCCTTTGGCATCGACGACCATGAGTTTATCGTCTCCTACCAGATGGACGACCTGGAAGAATTTCAAACCTTGGTTATGGAGTTGCGCGGCACCGAGGGCCGCCGTTACACCAAAAGCGACACGCCTATTTTTACCTGCGTACACATGCCGCTTAAAGAAGCGCTTAGCATGCTATGAACGACACGTTTCTGAGAGCGTGCCGGGGCGAGCGCGTGGAGAGAGTGCCGGTGTGGTTTATGCGGCAGGCGGGGCGCTCGCTCCCCGGCTATCGCCAGCTTCGCGAGCGTTACGGAGTATTGGAACTTACACAAGAGCCCGAACTCGCCGCAGAAGTGAGCATGGAGCCGGTAGAGCGGCTGGGGGTTGATGCCGCAATTCTCTTTGCCGATATCATGCTCCTACCTATGGCCATGGGTGTTGAAGTCAAGATTGTCGAAGGCGTGGGGCCTGTTATAGACGATCCTATAGACACACCCGAGAAGGTTGCTGGGCTGCAACCGTTTGCGCCGGGGGAAATCGCGTTTCTGCAAGACACTATAAAAATTCTTCGCTCCAAGCTCCAGGTGCCGGTTATAGGCTTCTCAGGCGCGCCCTTCACACTCGCGAGCTATTTAATTGAAGGCAAGCCGAGTCGTACGTGGCTCAAAACCAAGCGCTTCATGCTCGAGCATCCTGCCGCGTGGAAACAACTTATGACGATGCTCTCCGACGGTATTGTCGAGTACCTTCTGGCACAGATTGCGGCAGGAGCACAGGCGGTGCAGCTTTTTGACAGCTGGGTCGGGTGTCTCGCACCGCAGCAGTACCGCACGCAGGTGCTGCCGCATGTGCAACAAATTTTTGCGTCTCTTGTGCAAGAGGGAGTGCCGCGCCTGCACTTCGGCACCAACACCGCAGGAATGCTCGAGGACTTTGCGGATGTCGAGTGCGAAGTAATAGGAGTTGACTGGCGGATACGCCTTGGCGAGGCAAAAGAACGTATTGGGGCTAAATCGATCCAAGGCAACCTCGACCCCGCCGTCTTGCTCGCGCCATGGGAGACGCTTACGCAAACGGTAGACACACTGCTCGGCGAAGTCGACCCACACCAAGGGTACATTTTCAACCTTGGCCACGGCATGCCGCCCGAGGCCGACGACCGGGTGGTTAAAAAACTTGTGGAGTATGTCCACACAAAGTAACAAGACGGGCGTTGTGCTTATGACCTACGGCTCGGCTACCACTGCCCTGCATGTGGAAGAGTATTTCGGACGGATATATGGCGGTAAGGCCTCGGCAGCGCTTATTGCCGACTTTGAAAACCGGTATCGGTTGGTCGGCCGCTCGCCGCTCATAGACATCACCAAGAAGCAGGCTGCCCTGCTTGAGCAACAGTTGGGTAGCGGATATATAGTGCGCGCCGGCATGCGGCACTCGGTGCCGTTTATAGAAGAGGCAGTAGCTGCGTGCCGCGCCGCCGGCGCCACCTCACTTATAGGCATCGTACTTTCGCCCCAGTTTTCTACTTTTATTATGGGGGGCTACCGGACGGCGTTTGTAGAGGCGGCGCGGCAGCAGGATTTTGTCGAAAGTCAGACAGCCATTGTGGGCCCTTGGTCCGACGAGCTTCACTTTATCGAACTACTCGCAAAACGCGTCAATGAAGCCCTTACGGAACTCAATAAAAAATATGGAGCGTCCGTCCCAGTTATTTTTACCACCCACAGCCTGCCGCAGAGAGTGGTGAACAAAAATCCGGAGTATCTGCAACAACTTCAAACTACTATTGGTGCCGTGCGGGCTAAGCTTGCTCCGGAACTCACGTGGTACGCCGCCTACCAGAGCGCCGGACACACGCCGGAAGAGTGGCTTAAGCCCGACCTAACCGACAGGTTAGAGCAGCTGCGGGGAAAAACGCCGGCAGTATTGATAGCGCCAATACAATTTCTTGCCGACCATCTGGAGGTGCTCTACGACCTCGATATAGCGGCCCGCAAACAATGCGCAGAGCGCGGCATCGCCTACCATCGGATAGCAATGCCTAATACGGACCCCCTCTTTATCACGTGTCTTGAGGCATTAGTGTGTAGCTTAGAAAAAAGTTTACCCCGTACTAAATAATTAGTGCTGGGGTATACTTAGTAAGTGTTAAGAAAATCCGCATATATCGAGTGGCTGGTAATGGGAGGCTTGGGAGTGGCCGTAGGGGCACTTGGCGGGTTTGGCTACTGGCAATTTTCAATACTATCCCTGCGCGTGGTCACGCTTGAGTCAACTCTGTCCTCAACGACCGCACTTCTGGTCGGAACCATTGAAGCAACACAGGCGACACTTTCGGAATCACTTACCGCTCAAAAAGAGAGCCTGGAAAACCAGCTCGGCAGCGTGTCAGAACACTTAAGCAACGTTTCCGGCACCGTGGGCACGCTTGAAAAACTGTCTAAGACAGACCCGGAGCTTCTCGCCAAATACTCCAAAGTATTTTTTCTGAACGAAAACTACGCTCCCGAGCGCGTAGTTACTATTGATAGCGTGTATCTTTACTACGAAACAAATCCCGAAACTATACATGTGTCAGTGTGGCCTCAACTTGAGGATCTGCTTCAAAGAGCAAAGCGCGACAACATCGAGCTCTACGTGCTCTCTGGCTACCGCTCGTTTACAGAGCAAAGCGCGCTCAAGGACGCCTATTTGGTAACCTACGGGGCGGGTACCGCGAACGCTTTTTCTGCCGATCAGGGCTACTCCGAGCACCAGCTTGGCACCACGGTTGATTTTATAACGACGGGCCTCGGCGGCCAGCTCCAGGGTTTTGAAAAAACGGAGGCCTACGAGTGGCTGCTAGATAACGCCCACAAGTACGGTTTTACCCTCTCTTACCCCGCAAACAACGGCTACTACATCTTTGAGCCGTGGCATTGGCGCTATGTCGGCGTGGAGCTTGCAGAGGACCTCTACCGAGACGGCAAACACTTCTACGACCTCGACCAGCGCGAGATAGACGAGTATTTGGTGAACATTTTTGATTAAACCAAAACGTGTGGTATGGTGAGAAAGGACATCGGGGTCCAAACCCGATTGTTCTCTCTGAAATTTTTCAACCCCAGCTGAGGTGTAGAAATGAGACACACTACGCTCGACCAACTGCAGCGGGTGGCGGCTGTTCATGTCGAACCACCTGCAAAACCGCCAATGACGCGAGCAGAGAAAATCGAGGTTGCGCTCGCGTCGCTACGCACCAATAACAAGGTCTACGAGACGCTCCGTGCGGTGGAATACGCCGACGTGAACGAGCTCCGGGCGAGATCGACGGATGGCACCATCCTCGAACCAGTTGCCGAGGTTCTCGGCGTCGAGCACACGCACGGCGCCGTCATGGATGAGCTTGACCCCTCACGAGACGACTTGCACCATGCTTTCTGCGAATACAAGTTCGGCAACAAGATGAACGGCAAACAGGGCTGTTGGGAACTCTCTCACGTCCTGTCTCCCCATGTACTCGCAGGGCATCCCGACCCTGACTACAACGCGCTCCGGACCGACGGGCACTAGGCGGCGACGCAACTTGAGTCAGTGGGCTGGGACACAATCAAAGGCGCCGTCGGAAAACCGACGGCGCCTGATCTCTTTTATATTGTTAATTACTACTCCCCCGGAGTCGGCGTCTCTAGCTCCTCCCAGTCTGCAGCAGAGTCGGTGTCAATTGTGTCATCTGTGCGCGCAATGGAGTGGCCTGTATTTACATCAACTGTGGGTACCGAGGGTGAGAAGGCCGTGGTATTGGTTCCCCACGACACGGCATCAACGGTAGTTGAGGCCACTTCGTCAAAGAGTGACACCATGTCGCCGCCGTTCCCGAGGCCGTTGCCTATCGTGACGTTTGTAAGTTGCACTACAACCGCCTCAGCAGGTATAGACCAGAATGAGACAGTGGTTGATGAAGCCACAATAACCGCATATGCACCTGCCGGTAACACCACATCTGGCAGAATATCGGTTGAAGACGCGTCGACAATAGTGTAGTTGGAGAGATTTATGTTTGCGTTCGTGCCGTTATGTATCTCCACCCACTCATTTGCCGACTCTACGCCTTGCGAGGTGGTGGTAGTAAGGTCGTAGAGCACTTCGGTGATAAGCAGCGCGCCTTCGAGCTCCTGCGGAAGGATCACGCCCACGGTCACACTCTCCTCGACTTCGCCGCCGTCGCCTTCGCACGTGAGCGTGTAAGTGGTTGTGGCGCTTGGTGACACTTCCTGTGAACCGGTGAGCGTTTTAGAGCCGGACCAGCCATCAGATGCTGTACACGAGTCGGCGTTAAATGATTCCCACTCCAAGGTCGAGGTTGCCCCCTGGTTTATCGTTTGTGGGTCTGCCGTAAACTCAAGCGTTGGCTCCTCAGGCTCTTCGGGCGGGAGGATAACCCCAACGGTTACGCTCTCGGTAGTGGTCCCCCCTTCCCCAACACAGGTCAGCATGTAGGTGGTAGTAGCACTTGGCGAGACAATTTGACTGCCATCCAGAGATTTTGTACCACTCCAACCATCGGAAGCAGTGCAAGTATCAGCATTGTCCGAGTCCCACTCAAGTGTCGAGCTGGCTCCTTGTTGGATTGTTGGCGGCGTTGCACTAAAATCCAGGGTCGGTTCTTCAGGCTCCGGGAACTCGCACGAATCTCCGTCCCAGGTACCGCCATCCTCAACACACTCTTCGTCGGCACAGGGACCTTCTGCCTGAGTACCTGGCACATTGGGACACTCGTCTACCGGCGGCGGAGGAGGGGGTGGCGGCGGAGTATCACATCCTCGCTTATTGGGTATAAAAACATTGACCGAGATACCCGCCGCGGTAATCGTGCGGGGGCAGAGCGTAACCGGCCCGGTTTGTATGCCGGAACTCGAACCTGAACCTATACCAGGCTTGCCAAACGGAAACCCGTCCCAAAACGCACCTGCAGTAAGCGGCGCTATCACAAACGCACTTGCTAAAACTAACACCGAAGCGACCCCTACCAAACGTGAGTAGTGTCTCATGAGTGCGGTGACGTTAAAGAAATAATAATCTCTCTGTCCACTATATCGCCAGTACAACGCAAGTTCTACGAAGCGCTTGTGAATAACCTTCGTGAGTTAGCGCCAACTCTTAGCAATGTGCCACTTGAGCCTTGCGATAGAGCCGAGCGAGAGAAGCATAAAGCCAAACTGTATCAAGCCTCCAACAAGCGGCACGAAGCCGATAAAGAAGAAGACGGCGACCCCAAGAAGTACGGTCTTCCAGCTGACCACGTATTCGCCTTTGTTGATCCAACGATAGACAAGACTCCCCATCAAAACCGGCGCCATAAGCCAGCTGAATATAATGAGCGCTATGTAGAGGGTGAGGCCAAGGAGGCCAAGTGGCAGGCCTATAACGGTGACAAGAAGCAGTATCGACAGTATAGGCATCGCTACAGCCACCAGGAGTCCTCGGCCGAGCTCTAAGAGTGGTCCTCCAAAAGCGTTGTTGACAACTTCGTGTGCATAGCGCTTGAAGAAGAGAACGAAGATAAGGCCGCCGAGCCCCAGCATGAGGATGAAGATAAGGGCCGCCACGGAAAATAGGGCGAGGAGAACGCCCGCGCCGCTCCCCCGGTCCTCGCGTGGTTCAAAAGTAGTGACACCCGAGACTACCGAGCCCTCTTCCAGCACAACCTCCCGTGAGGCGCGGTAGGTTAAGTCGCCAGTGATGCGCGCATTGGGGCCAAGAGTCAGCTTATCGGCATCGACTTCAACATTGCCGGCAATCGCCGAGTTGAGGTACACCTCGCCGCCGCCTACTTTTACATTTTTTTCAACCGGAGCATCAAGGCGCACCGTGCCGCCACCCACCGTTGCGTCACCGCCGATGCGACTCCCGGCTAAGTGCACCTGGCCGCCGCCCACAAGGACGTCACCCCGCACCACACCCTGCACCACCACCGTACCGCCGCCTGCGCGCAGGTCGTCTGCTACCTCGCCGGTTACTGTGATTGTGCCGCCGCCCACGACAAGGTCTCCTCCCACAAAGCCGCCAACAAGTATCGTCCCGCCGGCAGCGTAGAGGTCGCCCACTATCCGTGCGGCGCTGGCGATCGTGCCGCCGGTTGCGTAGACATTTTCATTTATAGTTTCTCCCGTGGAGAAGTTAACTTGCTCACCCGTATGAAAGACCGCCGCATAGGCAAAAAGCGGGAGCGCGAGCATTATCGCCATCCCGCCTAAAGCCACAATTCGTGCTTTTTGTATCATTTATCTACTTCAAGTGACCGGAAACGAGTTTTGTCATCTCAAACATGGTGACTTCGCCCTTGCCGCCAAAGACTTTCTTGAGCTTGTCGTCGGCCAGGATATTGCGCTTGTTTTTGGGGTTTTGCAGATCGTGCTTCTTTATGTATACCCAAATCTGCTTAACGACCTCGGAGCGCGCCATAGGGCCTTTGCCTATCACGGCCTCAAGGTCTTCGGACAACTGCATGGGCTTTGTTAACGCTGGATTAACCATAACGAGAAATTAGTTTGTACTAAATGAATAAATAATAAAACGACCGACTTATATTCCCTCCCCACATTCTACCCTAAGCGCCAGCCCCCGCCTAAGGGGGCTGTAGATAAGCCAACATGGGGTATACTGGGCGGCAATGGACATAGTGCAGGCAACGCTCCTCGGTATTATCGAAGGAATTACCGAATTTCTCCCTATTTCCTCGACCGGCCACCTTATTTTGGCAACAGAGGCGCTTGGAATACCCCACACCGAGTTCCAAAAGAGCTTTGAGATTATTATCCAGCTTGGAGCCATCCTTGCCGTTATCTCACTCTACTGGAAGGACCTTATCAACTTGGAGGTGCTTAAAAAGCTATTTGTTGCCTTCCTGCCCACGGCGGCAGTGGGCTTTCTCTTATACTCATTTATCAAGACTTATCTTATAGGCAACCCCTTGGTGGTGGTCTGGGCACTCGCCTTGGGCGGTGTAGCTCTTATTGTCTTTGAGCTTCTGCATAAAGAAAATACCGAGGCCACAGCCGAGGTTAAAGACATGAGTTACAAACAAGCCGCGCTTATAGGGCTTGCTCAGGCCGCGGCGGTGGTGCCGGGCGTCTCGCGATCGGCGGCAACCATCCTTGGAGGCCTCCTCGTGGGGCTTAAGCGTGTCGCGATAGTCGAGTTTTCCTTCCTCCTCGCCGTCCCCACCATGCTCGCCGCAACAGGATACGACATCCTGCAAAGCGCCTCGGCGTTTTCAACCGACCAGTTCGGCCTCCTGGCCGCGGGTTTTGTTTCTTCGTTTATCGTTGCCATGCTTGCAATAAAATTCCTGCTCTCCTTTGTGCGCTCGCACACCTTTATCGGTTTTGGGGTCTACCGCATTGTGCTTGGTCTTATATTTTTCCTTATATTTCTCTAGTAAAACCTTAAGCTATTAGTAGCGCACAGGCTCAAGTTTTCCTTCCCACCAGTCAGCTAAAAAGGAAAAAGAGTACACCACTGCCCCACTAACTGCAAGGATAATAAACAGTCCTTGAATTTCGCCATAAAAGATGAGTAGAAAAACTCCGGCGCATAAGAAACTTTGTATAAAAAAGTATAGTAGATGCAACACACCATGTATTGAAATAGCACCTTTTTTTGGAAAGCCTGAACCTGGGCTGCGCCTGCCGGAAAATCGATCTAGAAAAAAGATTGAGCTTGCCAGAAACGCAACGCAGAGGGCAGGAAATAATACCGAGGAAGAGCTTATTAAAAAAATATAGTAACCGGCCACCCAGTTTATGAAAGAAAAACCTATAAGATCCCCCCATGTTCCCATGTGCCAATCTCGCAAGTAAAGAAACGGCTCACTGGACTTCCAAGAGCGGCGCTGCGGCATGAGTCCATAGTGAGACTCTACTGATTCCACAACTATGACAACCAGCCAGAATAAAAAATTGAGTCCTACAGCTAGGAACGCATAAAGGTAACTCTCCATAAGTGAAAACGATAGCACAAATGCAAGACCGCCGCGCCCCCAACTCAATGGAAAGCGCGGCGGCGTTTTTTGAACTGGCCAGCTACCACCAGAAATAGGTAGCGGATGGGCTTCCCGGCGGGTAGTCCTTGATGTACTTCTGCTGGTCAAGCATTCCGTACCAGCCGTCATAACCGACGAGACCGAGCCAGACCAGCACAAAAACTAACTCTATCGCTAGCACCCGCCACTCCCCGATACAGAACGTCGCGAGAAGGGCGGTCGCGACAAGATAGAGCAGGAATGGGAAAATAAACAGACCGTGGTAGATCTCAGCCCATTCCTGCCGAAATATCGTCGGCTTGCCTTGCAACATGGGCATGACGGTGACATATGCCGTCGCTGCCGCGTAACTCAACACGAGCAACACGACTTGCGACGCGATGCTGCCGAGCCAAGGTGGCAGCGGCTCATGGGCCTGTCGCAAAGCCAAAACACCGAGAATGAATGCGGAGGCTAGAAAGAAATCGCCCCATTGACTTGAGCGCGAAACGTTATAGGCGATTCCTTCGAAATACTTTCGCATCGGCCACAGAATGCCGACCGAAAGAATCCAGAGAACCGCGAACGTTACTGGCCATGGGATCACGGCCAGGTAGTAGTGAATTCCAACTAAGTGGCGCACGGGTCACCCCTTGTTCCTGATTAAGTCTCAAGCTTCAACCAAGTAAAATTGTACTTAATTTATTAAGAAAAGTCAATAGTTCCGATTCGCTATACTGAGTAAGACTATTTTAAAGCTATGAAAATCGCCCTTTTTTCTGATACTTTTCCCCCGCAGGTTAACGGTGTCGCGAACACCGTGCATCGTTTTGCCCTGGCATTGGGAGAGCTCGGGCACGAGGTGCGCGTGTTTACTATCTCAGGTTCCCCTACAAAAGAACTTGCGCGGTATACGGAAGAAAAATTTTCCCTGCACCTCTTTCCTTCTACAAAAGCGGTTGTCTACCCCGAGCTGCGCGCCGGCATCCCGTTTGTAAAATTGTTCAGCGCTATCAACGCATTTGCCCCCGACATCATCCATACGCACACGCCGTTTGCCGTTGGGTGGAATGCCGTCCGGTGCGCCCGGCGGCTCAAAGTACCTCTCGTAGGCACCCATCATACTTTTTTCGACCACTACTTGCGGCATGTGTACCTGGAGTACGAATGGGCGCGCGCACTCTCCTGGCGCATGACCGTGCGCTACTACAACTACTGCGATTTAGTGATAAGCCCGACCCACTCTTTGGCCGAGGCCCTTAAAGAGCACGGCCTTAAGAAACCTATTGAAGTTATCCCGAACATATTGGACACGGACTTTTTTGCTCCTGCGCCTCATGCCACAACACGAGCTCAGAAAACGCTCGTATACATGGGTCGACTTAGCTACGAAAAGAGCATTGACGATACGCTCGCTGCTGCAGCGTTAGTGATGCAACAGCTCCCCGCTACGCACATGCTCGTTATCGGCGACGGGCCGGAGCGCACGAAGCTCGAGCAACTGGCTGCAGAACTCGGTATTGTCGAGCAGACGACCTTTACCGGCTATCTTCACGGTGCAGAACTTGTGCAAAAGCTCCAGGAAGCAGATGTGTTTATAACCGGGAGTAAAAGCGAGAACATGCCCCTGGCACTCCTCGAAGCGATGGCGGTAGGGCTTCCTATCGTTGCGGTGCACTCGTTGGGGCTCGGTGAGATTTTGAAACACGGAGGGAACGCGTTTTTGGTTGAGCCAGGCCAGCCGCACGCGTTGGCAGAAAGTGCATTGCAGCTCTTACAAGACGACGCGTTGCACAGGCAGTTTGCCGACATGTCGCGTAGAATGTCGCTCCGCTACTCCAAGCCTGTGGCAGTGAAGCGGATGGTGGAGATGTATGAGCAGTCTATCGGATATGCAGCCACTCCGGATGCCATGGACGACCTAAAAAAATAACGTAGACCCAGTTGACGCTCCAGTGCCACCACAGGCGCGGCCAGCCGATGGCGTGCGCCCGGCGGCTTGGATGCAGCACCAGAAGCGAGCGGAGGTGTCTAACCTTGCCCACGCGCGCGAGACGAGCATAGAGGTCGTTGTCCTCGGTTATATTGAGCGTCTCGTTATAGCCCTTGAGTTCATGAAAGGTGCTTGCTCGTATCATCTGAAACTCTCCTGACACCGCGCCAAAATGAAAGATGTTGTTGGCGGTGTAGGTTATGAAGTTAATGATCGAGTGTGAGATACGGTCACCCCAAGTTTCGAGCTCTGGCAGCGTGTGCACACGCCCGCCTATCGCGACAAGTTTTGGATCATTCTCAAATGCATGCACCGCTGTCGTAAAGAACTCGTCTATGTGCGGAATGGTGACATCAGCGTCTATAAAGGCAAGCCACTCGCCGTGTGCAACACTTACGCCCAAGTTCCTGCCGCGCGCCGCATTTTTTGGTTGGTCCTCGTAGCGCACAACGCGGTCGGCGTATTTTTCTGCAATATTGACCGTGTGGTCGGTACTGCCGCTGTCGGCAACGATAAGCTCATAGAGCGTGCCTTGCAGCCGCTTAACCCCCTTGAGTGTCCCCTCTAGCGCCCGCTCTTCGTTAAAGGTGGGTATGATGATAGAAAGCATACTGTGTATATTACTTATATAAAAACCTTATACAATAGAGGCTATGCTGACGCTTGAGAGTGTAAGCGCGTTTCTCGAAGCACATGCACTTCTTGCGTATGTCGTGTTGTTTTTGGGCGCCTACTTTGAGACCCTTATTGGTATCGGCTTTTTTGTGCACGGCGAGTTCTTCTTTCTCCCTGGGAGCGCGCTCGCGGGAGCTGGACTACTCAATGTGTGGCTCGTGACGGCGGCATTTTTTGCGGGTGGTATTTTGGGCGACAGTTCCAGTTACATAATTGGCAGGAGATACGGCGACCGCTTTTTCAGGAAGGACGCGTGGGTGCTTAACCTCAAGAACTACGCAAGAGGCCGGAGTTTTTTTGAAAAACATGGTGCCCGCGCGGTATTTTTTGCACGATTTCTTGGGCCCATATCGTGGGTGACGCCTTTTTTTGCGGGAGTGTATAAACTACCGTACCGGACATTCCTTCCCTATAATATCCTTGGCGTCGTGGGCGGTATCGGGCAATTTATAGTAGTGGGATACTTTTTCGGCAGTAACTACGAAGCCGTGCTTGCACTGCTTAAACAACACTGGCCCTATGTCGCGCTTGCAGTTATTGCAGCTGCGGGCCTGTACTACTACCTAAAGAAGAAGTAGTATACTTTTACTATATGCAGGGGTCACCGGATGCACTGCGCAAATGGGCAAGGACTCTCCCGTACTCACGGATACTCTATCCGGATGCTCTTCATGACCAGGTAAAATATTATACCTGGCTCTTGTTGACTCCTATCCATCCGTATTTACGGGACACGCTTGACTACCTCGGCGTGCTTGAAAGAATGTACGCACAATTCCGGCCAAATGGCAGACAACATTTCCTCCTCGGTACATTAGCGTCTTCGGAAACTCACCAGAGCCTCGCCCTGTACCTTGTGGAGAAGGGGTATGCCAACCACTTTGTCGCACTTAAAGACCGGGGTGAGATCGTAAGCTTGCGCTACACGCCAAGTTTTAAATATCAATATCATATACGTATCTTTGATGACGGAGAGGTGCGCGCACACTACGAATACACGCCTGAATGTCACCCATTTTGGCATGACAGAGAGGTTAGTTTTGAGCCGCGGCGCGACTACTTTTTAACGCTCTTGGGAGATAAAATAACCCCAACCAGTAATAGGTAGGCGGCTGCTTTAGCGTATGAGGCGCTTAAACTCCTCCACCATCGGCACTTCTGTTGCTTCGACGCCATAGTGCCTGGCGAGGTGGTAGGCCGTCCAGTCTGCAATAAGGAGTGAGGAAAACATCTTTTCAAGCGGCGTTTTACCCACAAGTGAAAGACGTTCGATGCGCAATCCGCGCTGTCGGTAAAGCTCTGCGAGGACGTTCATCCTTTTTCGTATCTTGGGATGGTCGGCTGGATCTTCAAGAATAATAAAAAAGAATTTCTCAGAGAGCGAACGGGTGGTGTCCGTAGGGTCAAAGCTATTCATCTCGTTGTGGTTGAGCTCCGGAAATACGTTGCAAAATGCCACTGTTTTTCCCGTCTCGTTGAACTTTATCTTCCAGTTGTAAGCTACCGCCTCGTTGCGCTTCGACGCATAGATGATCGGAATTGCGCCCCTGAGCATTGCGGCGAGCTTTTTGCCTAAAGGCTCGTGCTCCTCCGGTTTGAGCACTACTGCAAGCACCTTCGTCTCGCGGAGCTTCTCGCCCTGGCCCATGGCGGCAAGAAGCGCGTTGAGGCTGTACCCAAGCGCGCTGCGCGGCTGAATGCCGGTGTCGGGGAGGCGAATGTAGGGTATGTGGTGTTTTGCCGCGAGCCGAAGTAGTTCCCCTCCCGTGCTTATCGCAATGAGCGAGAGTCCACGGTGCAGGCCTTCTTCCATGGCCTCAACCACCTCTTCAGTATTGCCGGAATATGAACTGAGTATAGTCAGCCTCCTTTCGAGTTCTCCCGCCGGGGTGCGCGGAAGGCCATAGTCGTTGTGAATTATGAGGTCGAGTGAGGAGTCCAGATCCTGGAGCAGCGCCGCGGCTAGGCGCGAGCCACCCATACCAACCAACGCATGCTTGGTAAAGGGCTTAAAATTTACTTTGTTTTCGATAACCGGCTCATAAGCAAATTGGGTGTGAAAGTTGCGTATAGCCTTCTCCATGAGCCACATAATGTCCCCCTCACTGCCGAGAGTCAATCGTGCGCTTAATATACGTAAATCTTCTCCACATATTATCCCGTTTGTCCTGAGCATTTTCGCGGCATGAACGATATACTAGGCGCATGGAGGGCCTTCCGAACTACGAGAAGGATGTTCGCCCGTGGGGCGAGTTTGAGCGTTTTACATTAAACGAGCCGTCGACGGTCAAAATCATTAAGGTAAAACCCGGTGAGGCATTCAGTCTTCAAACACACGCTAAACGCAGCGAGTTTTGGAGAGTAGTGGCGGGTTCGGGTACCATAACTGTCGGCGACATCGCACATCCGGCAAAAGTTGGCGACCAATTTTTAGTAAACCAAGGCGAGAAGCATCGTGCGGAGGGTGGTTCGGAAGGGTTGCAGTTTTTAGAAGTTGCGTTTGGCGAGTTTGATGAGGGAGACATTAAACGACTAGAGGACAAGTATGGCCGAATCTGATCTTTTAACGCCATTTCTTGTACTGCTCGCAATCGGGCTCGGGTTCCTTGCGCTCTTTTTCTTCTGGCTTGCGCAAGTTCGCAAGCCTATCCGGCTCAGCCGCTCGGACAAAAACCCGGTCTTGGAGCCAGACCCCGCACACTGGTGGGAGTCGGAAGCGGTGTTTAACCCGGCCGCGGTCTACGATAACGGGCGCGTGCACGTGCTCTACCGCGCGATGGGGGCTGACGGCATCTCGCGCATCGGCTATGCAAGTAGCAAAGACGGCATCCATTTTGACGAGCGGCTGCCCTACCCGGTGTTCAGCCCCACTCGCGACTTCGGCCTGCCGGAGCGAAACCGTGTCTATGGGCCACTCTCTTATAGCCAAACTGCGTATGCCTCGGGCGGCGGGTGGGGTGGGTGCGAGGACCCGCGAGCAGTCAAGATTGGAGATGAGATACTTATGACGTTTGTCGCCTTTGACGGCTGGGGGTTTGTACGCGTTGCGTTGACCTCTATCCTCAACAAAGATTTCCTACAAAAAGAGTGGGTGTGGAAGAACCCCGCGCTCCTCTCACCCCCCAATGAGATACATAAAAACTGGGTGCTCTTCCCCGAGAAAGTTAATGGCAAGTATGCCATCCTCCACAGCATCACGCCGAAAATTCTTATCGAGTACGTGGATAACCTCGAGGAGTTTGACTCGCCTAACCGTTTTATCAAAGGCTCAACCAGGCACGGCGGCCGCGAGGGCAAGTGGGACGACGTCGTGCGCGGCGCCGGCGCTCCGCCTATAAAAACCCCCCATGGCTGGCTCTTGTTCTACCATGGTATGAACTCGCAGCAGTCGCATATCGGCTACAAAGTGGGGGCTATGCTCCTAGACCTCGATGACCCCAGGCGCGTGCTCTACCGCACAAATTACCCCGTCCTGGAGCCTAAAGAGTGGTACGAGCACGACTGGAAGCCAAACGTAATCATGGCGACGGGAGCGGTGGTGATGGGTGAAGATCTGTTGGTCTACTACGGAGGCGGCGACAAGCGCGTGGCGGTAGCCAAGGCAAACTTGCGCGACTTTATCCGTCAGATGATGCACGGCGAGCACGCGGAGTTAAAACCAGTCAAAGAATAACGGATGGAGGCTTACCGCCAGCACGCAGGCAAGGTGATTGAGGCCGATAAGCATTTCAAACATGTTATGGCTCTCACCCTTGACCCAAGTGCCGATAACCGGCGCGGCCTTATCCGCTGTATCACCAGTCGCGAAGGTGACGTGCAGGTGCGCGGATATATTGATCGAAGCACACTTCATTCAGTACAAGGAGATTCACTCGAAAATTTCGTTGTGGGTGAACAAGTACTTATTAAAAACGACCGGGAGATTTTGCAAGAATTGGGGGGAGAAGGCCTCGACTATTTAGGACTAGAAGACCCCGATATTTGGAGGGACCCTCAAACCGGCCTTGTACATGTGTATTTTACGATTCCGTTCATCAGGCGTGAAAAAGCAAAACAATCGCGCATACATCTCGGACATGCGGTTGGGCAGGACTTGGACTCTCTCGAAATGACTATGCCGGCCTTGCTTGCCGATGCGGTCAAGTACGAGAATGCCAGAGCCAAAGAGGTCTCTATTGCGCCCTTAAATACACGCGGGCTTCGCTATAACTTATTTGAGTCGCACGACAAGCTCATGGATGAAGACGATACTTACTCAACAGTAAGGGTGGCAATTGCGGAGGATATGGGCAAGCCATGGCAATTTGGCGAAACAGTTTTTCACCCTGCAGAGCGCAAGATTCCGTGGATTGCAGGTCACGCTTCGCCTGGTCCTCTATTTTCAAAAAGCTTCCTCGACGTAGGCCAGGGCAAAGTACTAGGCATATTGAACGGCCGAGAAGCCAACACACACGAGGAGGAAAAAACGATATACGGCATGTTTTCGGTGGGACTGTTTGTGTACGACTACGAACACGGCCGCATCGAATGGGTGTCGCCGCAACCGCTTATTCAAGATAGTGACGCCCAGACGATAACATTTGCAAGCCACTTCACGGAAATAAAACCGGGCGAAGGTATCTTGTATGCACACGTGGATGATTCTTTTGTTCGAGCTTATACACTTTTTTCAGAAGGCATTAGGCAACTTTTGCCGTAGAATAGAGAAACATGTACGTCATCAGGAGGAGCACACATAACCCCCTTATTACTCCCATTACCGACAAGGCGTGGGAGGCGCGTGGGACCTTCAACCCCTCGCCCGTTAAAAAAGGCAACATTACGCACGTCTTGTACCGCGCGCTCGGCCGCCCCGACGCCCTAATGACCCCGGCGGGCATTTCAACCATAGGCAAAGCGCTCTCGCTCGACGGCAAGCACTTCCAAAACCGCCGGCAGTTCATAATCCCGGAGGCGGAGTGGGAGAAATACGGTTGCGAAGACCCGCGGGTTACGCTCTTTGAGGGTAAGTATTACATTTTCTATACTGCCTTGGGCGGTATGCCCTTTGGCGCCGGCAATATCAAGGTCGCCTGCGCCATATCAAAAGACCTGGAGACCGTAGAGGAGCGCCACCTCGTGACACCGTTTAACGCCAAGGCGATGACGCTCTTTCCGGAGCGCATAGGGGGCAAGGTTACGGCGATACTTACCGCGCACACCGACGAACCGCCGGCAAAAATGTGTATCGTACAGTGCGAAAAGATAGAAGATCTCTGGGACATTAAGTTTTGGGAGGCTTGGCACAAAGACATAGACAAGCACCATGTGAACCCGCTGCGCTTTGACAGCGACCACGTCGAGGTAGGCTCTCAACCTCTTAAAACCAAGGAGGGCTGGCTCTTGTTCTACTCCTACATCCAAAACTACTTTGGTGGCGGCGAGCGGGTGTTTGGCATCGAGGCGATGCTCCTTGACCTCACGGACCCCCGAAAAATCGTCGGTAAGACCAAGGGGCCCATCATGGTGCCTGAGGATATTTACGAAAAGTACGGGATTGTGCCGAACATTGTCTTTCCTTCCGGAGCGCTTCTCCACAGTAACAACCGCGTAGACATCTACTACGGCGGCGCCGACACGGTGTGCGCAAGGGCTAGCCTCAATCTGCCTGACCTCCTGAGCGCGCTCATCCCCCACCGCCGTGTCGAGCTTGCCGTACGCGCCAAAGAAAATCCCATCCTCAAACCCGATCCAAAACACCCTTGGGAGAGCCGCGCGGTGTTTAACGCCGCGGCAATAGACCTTGGCGGTTCGGCACACATCCTCTACCGCGCCATGGGCGAAGACAATACGAGCGTTTTAGGCTATGCCGCAAGCAAGACCGGCGTCAAGGTAAGCGAGCGTGCAGAAGCGCCCGCCTACGTGCCTAGAGAGGACTTTGAAAAGAAGAGGGGCCACCCCCAAGGCAACTCCGGCTGTGAGGACCCGCGGCTCACAAAAATCGGCACTACCATCTACATGACCTACACTGCCTACGACGGGGTTAACTCCACGAGAGTAGCGCTTACCTCTATCTCCGTCAAAGACTTTCTGGCAAAAAAATGGGACAAGTGGTTGACACCGGTGTTAACGACGCCGGAGAACGTCAACGACAAAGACATGTGCATCATGCCGGAGAAGATCAAGGGTCAATATATGCTCATACACCGCATCGACCCGATGATTTGTGCCGACTTCCTGGGCTCTCTCGACTTTACCAAGACTCGGCTGACGCGCTGCATCGAGATTATGGGCCCGCGGCCGGGCATGTGGGACAGCAAAAAGATAGGCATTGCAGGACCGCCCATCAAGACTAAAAAAGGCTGGCTCTTGATCTACCACGGCGTTTCTAAAACCAACACCTACCGCTTAGGCGCCGTACTTTTGGACCTCAAAAACCCTTCCGTCATCATCTCTCGCAGCGTTGACACCATCCTTGAGCCCATTGAGCAGTACGAAAAAGAGGGGGTGGTGCGCAACGCGGTCTTTTCCTGCGGGCAGGTTCTGCGTGGTGACTGCCTCTACGTGTACTACGGTGGCGCCGACACCGTGCTTGGGGTTGCCAAAATTTCGCTGAAGAAACTCCTTAACATCCTCTTGCCAGACAACCTGGCGTAACTATGGCGCAGCTACAATCAACCATGTTTCGCGAATACGATATTCGCGGACGCGAGTCAGAGCATGAACTCAACGAAAACTCCATGCGACATATTGCACGGGGCTTTGCTAAAATTCTTTTAGAAAAAAACATCACAGAGACGATTCTCGGGCATGATGCCCGTGGTACGTCGGAGAGTTTCCACCGCAGTGCTCTGCAAGGGCTCACGGAGTCCGGCATCAATGTTATAGACATTGGAGTGGTGACTACCCCCATGAGCTATTGGGCGCAGTATCACTTCAACACCAAAGGTCTCTTTATGATCACGGCGAGCCACAACCCCGCCGGGTGGAACGGCGTCAAACTCGGTACCGATCTTTCGCGCACGTTGCTTCCCGACGAAGTAAAAAAACTCTATCGTTTGATTGAAAAAGAAGAATATGTCAGCGGCAGTGGTACCATGCGCACTGAAGTTATACAGGATGCTTACATACAAGACCTGCTCTCCCGCGTGAAGATAGGTACACCGAAAAAAATACTCATAAACACCGGCAACGGGACAGCGGGGTTAGTTGCCCCCACTCTTTTTCGTGCGGCAGGATGCGAAGTGGTAGAGCACTTAACCAACGTTGATCCTACCTATCCTCACTACACTCCCAACCCCGACGGTACCGCGATGATGGAGGATACGGGAGCGCAGGTTGTCTCTCACAACTGCGACTTGGGTATGGCCTTCGACGGAGACGGAGACCGTTTAGGTATTACTGACGAGAAAGGAGCGACGGTCTGGCCAGATCGGTATCTCATTCTTCTTTCGCGGCTCGTGCTCTCAAAAAAACCGGGGGCAAAGATTGTTTTTGACGTAAAGGTCTCGGAGGCTCTTCCAGAAGACATTACTGCACACGGCGGGATTCCTATCATGTACCGAACCGGTCATTCGTATATCAAGGCAAAACTTGCTGAAAGCGGCGCAGCGCTTGCTGGAGAGATGAGCGGGCATATATTTTTTGCCGAAGGGTATTACGGATTTGATGACGCCTGCTTTGCGGCATTAAAAATGCTTGAGTACTTGTCAGAGGCGGATAAAAGTGTTTCCGAACTTATCGCTTCCACCCCCTACTATTTTTCAACCCCTACCATCCAGGTGCAGACCACCGACGAGGAAAAGTACGGCATTGTCGATACACTGACGAACACATTCAAGGACCAAGGGTACCGCGTGGTCGATATAAGCGGGGCACGCGTATACCTGGAAGACGGCTGGGGACTAGTGCGGGCGTCTTCTAACACGCCGACGCTAGTACTCCGCTTTGAAGCAAAGAGTAAAGAGGGTTTGAAAAAGATCGAGGAAAAATTCAGAAAAGAATTATCCGTGTTTCCTTCCCTACCTCATGAGTGGAACACTTCGGGCAATTGATTGCGCGTATGAATTTTAAGCCAAAACTTGTCATATTTGACTTTCTCGGCACGATAACCCAGGAAAGGGATCGTATATCCGCAAAAATGGGTGAATCTCTTTCTGATCTTTTTGCAGTTTTACCGACGGCCATATTTTCGGGCGCAGGTTTCAAGCAGTTTGAGACCCAGCTTTTGCCTATGCTCCCAGGCACACATCTCTCGAGGCTCTACCTCTTCCCCACCAGTGCGGCACAATGTTACACCTATCAAAACGGTTCCTGGAAAACGCGTTATGACCACTCGTTTTCGGTTGAAGAAAAGGCACGAGTCACGCAAGCCATGACCGAAGCCCTGGTTGAAGCAGGCCTGGCACAGGAACCGAAAAAGAAATGGGGCGAGCGGGTTGAGGACCGCGGTGCGCAAATCAGCTTCTCGCCGCTGGGCCAGCAAGCACCCGTAGATGCAAAACGAGATTGGAACAGCAAATACGATAATGTGCGCAAACAACTGCATGCCGCACTTGTTAAACGTCTTCCCGATTTTTCCATAAAAATGGGAGGTCTTACTACCATAGACATCACCCACAAAGGAATCACTAAGGCTTACGGCATCAGAAAGCTTATTGAGTTTACCCAAATCTCGATTTCGGAGATGCTCTATGTCGGCGATGCACTGCAGGAAGGTGGCAACGACGCTGTCGTTATTGAAACAGGTATAAAAACTCAGCAGGTGTTTGGGCCGGAAGAAACCGCACAACTTATCGAGGGGTTGCTTGCTGGCGCGGCGAGGTAGCTTTTATATGGCCTGGCAGAGCCATATTTTAGTTAAACAGGTTTAAGAATCCGTTCACCAAGTTCGAGATCGTTTGCACAATGTAGCTGCCGATGTTTGCGACGAATGACTCCGTGGTTGATGCACTTACCTGTACTTCCTCCGGAGTCGTACTCGCCTCTACTGCAATTTCAGTTGCGACTTCTGCGCTTGCTGCTTCGTTCGCGCCAGTTTGCACAGATTCTTTTCCGCCGCTTACCGCCTCTACCGACGTCTCAACACGGATAGGCTCGCCGGGTGCAAATTCTTTCGTCTCTTCTTCACGCGTCGTGACGCCGTCCACCGTTTTTTCGATAATCGTGTGCGAGGTGCCTCCAGAGCTGTTTCCGTTTATTACATTAGTCACTTGAACCGAAGCTGAGGAGTCGCCGGTCACCGTCGTTTGACCAGACTCAGCATACGCACCGCCCGACACGGCGGTTGCCGCCACCATCGCTGCACCTATCAACGTATCTACACTGCTCATGGTGTTAGTGAGTGTACGGTGCCGCCTGCGCTTTTTCAATCGAGAACCCAGATGCTATCTGGCTAAAGATATCTCGCAAGAGCGTCAGGAGTGGATGGGAGCTGAAAGCGGAAGAGGGGAAGAACCCTGCGCTCGTTGGAGGGGTGGTAGCGGCCTCTGCCACAGACTGGAACAGATTGAACTCTGCGATGAGCGGAAAGTCGATTGCCGACCAGGGGAAGGGTGCGGGCGCGTCACCGACCGGTTCGGTTGAGCCTGGCTGGAGCTCGCCGTTGCGGTAGAGCTCTATCTGACGCACTTGGAGCGGCGAGAGCGGAAAGTCCTTTGCACCATTGCAGTAGAGCTCGTTTATCTTCTTGCGGGTGGTGAAGTATACATGACCCGTCGGGTAATCAATACCCCATGGCGCCAAGATGTCGTTGACGTGCTCTGATTGGAAGCGCTTTACAGCCGCCACAGACGCCGCGTCGTAAGTACCGTCAGGAACTACCTGTTCATTCCGGCCGTCGCGCAGGAACACCTCGAGGAGGCGCACCTGTTCAGGGTCGTTCTTGCCATAGGTAGTGATGTAGCTTGTGAGGTATGCGGGGCAGCTCTCTGCACCCAACACTTCTCCACCAAGCAGGTTGAGGGAGGTGTAGGTAAACACGGGCTTCATCGAAGGGCTGCTGGTGGTGGGTCCGAGCCTCCCCGTCAGCCGTGCGGCGTTGACATACTCGCCCCCAAGCAGGTTGCCGGTAAACTCAACCGAGTAGGTAACTATGATTTCCTCCCCCGGTTGGATCATCCCCAGGTCCCACTTTTGAGTGTTGACGACATTGCCCGTTGGGTCGCTCAAGACATCCTCGAGGAGCGCGCCGTATACCTTGTTGAGGCCGTTGTTTTTGAGCGTAATAGTGTAGTCGACCGTTGAAGGCGCGGTGGCGGTGGAAACAGATGCGGTTTTGGTAAGAACTATCTTCGCAGGCTTGTACTTGGAGCCAGACTTGTTTGGTGACGAATTGCCGGAGGTAAGCGCGCCTGCAGCCTGCTCTGCGGGAGAAGCGTCCGGCCGCGCGCCGAAGCTGAAGTCGCCGTCCCAGTCGCCCGAGACCGTAAAGAGGCCGAAGAGCCAGTCTTGGTTAATGAGCGTAGTGTTGAGGATGTTGAGCACATAGAGGAAGGACTCCGCGTCGCCCGAGCGAATGCCGGCAAACTGGCCTATAGCTGTGTTGCCGCCCGTTGTCGCCTCGGCAATGGCATTGACCAGCACTTTGGCGTAGTTAGTGGTCTGAAGGTTGTAGTCGGTGATACCGCTGCTCTCTCCTGTGCCGCGGCCGCAGATGATGTCGGCAAACGGTGTCGACTCGCGATCAAAACCGTTCGGCATCTGATACACGTCTCCCGTCCACGTACCGCCAACGGAGATGATAAAGCAGGTAGGCGGATTGATTTGGTTGGCAAAGTTCCCGACAAAGGCGTGCGCGTCGGCATCGCCGCTCTCCACCGCGGAGAAGTCGGTGCCCATTGCCGTGTTACTACCGGAGCTTGCGGTAGAGGTGGCGTTGTTGGTGGCCTCTGCGGTAGAAGTTGCGGCAAGAGTGCTCCCGGCGCCAAGCGATGCTCCTCCGCGTAGTGCCTCAAAGAAGCTCGGCTCCGGGAGGATGATGTCGCTTGAGAGGTCTCCCACGTGGTTCATGAGGATAATGAGGTAGGTGGAATGCACGGCGGTGAGGTCGCCGATGGTGACGGTGAGGTTGGAGCTCGTGCAGTCGCCCGCGTCGATGAGTACGGGGCCGTCGGAGGACTCACCGAGGTTTTCGCCGCTGTTGCAGCCGGCGTAGGTGTTGCGCTCGACATCCGAGATGTTCTCCCCAATGTAGTTAAACAGCGCGTTGGTTGCATGGCAGACCGTAAGGGTGCAGGTGCCCTCCTGCCCCGTCAGATTTCTAAACACGCTTAAGATCCGCTCGCGCAGGTCGAGTTCGTCCGAGAGCGGATTTTGGAGAAGCACAATTTGACCGAATGAGTTGACCAATGCGATGTTGAAAGCAAGTACGTCAAAGACCGATGAGATGCCGTCGCCGGTAAAGATGTTGACGCCGTCTGGGTCTACTCCGGTGTTCTCTCCGGTGTTGGCGGTAGAAGAGGCGGTAGTAGAGGCATTGAGGCCATTGGTGAGATTGACGTCGGTAGAACCGCCGCCCGAGCCTCCGCCACTCTCTGGCGTAGACGAAGCGGTGGAGGTAGAAACATCGGTCTCGATGTCGGTAATGTTGGCACCGGTAGCGGCCGTGGAGCCTGCGGTGGCGTCGCCGGTATTGATTTCTGCGACCTCACCGTCGGGAGCAGGCGCTTCTTCGGCACTCTCTCCGCTCTCGCCTCCCTCTCCACTTCCCCCATCCTCGTTTGGCAGGCCGTCCTCGCCGTCTTCTGCCGGGGGAGTTTCGTCAATAGGCTCGCCATGAGCGCCATCCTCACCTTCTTCTCCTGGTGTTTCGTCCGTGTTGCTATTTTGTGTCTCCGATTGAGTAGTTGTTTCGGGTTCAGGCTCGGTAACTTGAGGCTCTGGTGCAGGCTCTTCTTGCGGAGGAGCTTCTTCCCCCTCTGCGTATACAGGAAGCGCAAAACCCTGCCCCATTCCCATGACAAGCATTGCGAGCATTACGCCCGCGAACCACTTTGCACCTGTCTGCTCCTGTATATCCGTCATGACTCAATTCCGATTAGCTATCAATACTGCCTACCTGAAACCCTCTCGGAGACCTCCTTCGACGTCGCTCAGGACAAGTCGTTTAAAGAAGACCTCATGAGAGGGAGGGATGAGCGACGCCTTGCGGAGTCGAATCCCTGCCCGTCTCTCACAAGAAGATGGATCCTCTTGCTATGTACGTAGAACGTGGAACTAGCGAGTAGTGCGAACAACCGTCGTGTTTACGATGTTGACCGTACCAGCTGCAGAATCTGCATCGCCAGTTACGACTTCGCCGCCGAGGTCACCCTCGCCGCCGTTGCCGCCTTCACCGCCGTTGCCGCCTGCGCCGCCAATATTCTCGTCGTTGTCATCGTCGCCGTGGCCCCACTTCTTCCACCAGCTGTGGCCATTGTCGTCGTCGTTGTTGTCAGCGTCGCCGCCGTTGCCGCCGTCGCCGCCCTCTTCACCGTCGCCGCCTTCAGAACCCTTAGCAGCGTTGTCGCCGGTGTCAGCGTCTGCTGAGGTGCTGTTGATAAGGGTTGCTTCGTTGTCTACATAGACATCAACGCTGTTGTCGGTGTCGCCCTTCTTGCTCTTGTGGAACTTCTTCCACCATGGCTCGTCGCCGTCTTCATCATCATCGCAGCCACAACCCTCGACTTCGATGTCGGTGGTGTTGACCGTGTTGACTGTGCCTGCAGTTGCAGTTGCATCGCCGGTCGAGATAAGCCCGCCAGGGCCACCGTTACCGCCGTTGCCGCCTTCACCGCCTGCGCCGCCGTCGCCGCCAGCGTTGTAACCGCCATCATTCTCCTCAGCGTCGCCGCCGTCGCCGCCGTCGCCGCCCTCTTCACCATCACCCCCCTCGCTTCCGCCAGCGTAGTTGTCGCCAGTGTCAGCTGAAGCGGAAGTGTTGTTGATGATGACTGCGCTGTTGTCGACATCGATCTTAACGCTGTTGTCGGTGTCGCCACCGTACCCACCGTAACCTCCATGTCCACCGTAACCTCCTGCGAATGCCGGCGTTGCAACTGCAAGCATTGCAATCGTCGTTGCAGTCGCAACTACATAGTTGAACTTCTTTGTCATATCGATCTTAGAATAGTTTCTATCCCAGTAATAAGGTTTGTAATTTCTGGCATCCCGCTTCCGTACGGCGAGCGTGATGCCAGTGTATCGACCAGGGTTTAGTGAGCGTGTAGTACGTACAGCTCACAGCACCACGCATTTCCCTTCGCGTCATGCTGCAACCTCTACGTATATAAAAAAGACCAGGAACCTCATCAATGTGAGGCCGCTGGTTTCCCTTGCTACTCATTATCAACTACACAAAAGGAGTGTCAATGGGTTTTCCACACTTGCAAACCCAGTCTACAGAAAAGTTAGTGTGTCAACTGTGCACCGCACACAAAAAATTTTGTACAAAAATACAAAAGCCACGTACAATGTGAGCGGACAAATTGACGTAGGGAAGCGAGAGGGGCCCAAAACCCTGGGAAACCAGCGGAAAAGCTGGAGTTTTTTGGGCCCGTCTCGAGTTCCTACAATTTTTCCTGAGTGTTCTCTGCCCACAACCATAGTCACGGAAGTGGGCTTGCCAAGATTGACACACGGGTTACGTCGTACGCTAATTACGACACGACTTTACTACCCGAGCCAGATACGGCTTAGTTATTGGGCATTAAATATCTCCTGAAGCGCGATGTAGGCGGGTTTCTTGCTGCCGTCAAAACGCAGAAGACCAAAAAAGTTTTCTATAGTATCAGTGGATGTTCCAAGATCTTTGTACGAGTACCAGAAGAGCGGTCCTGCCCACTCATATTCTTCTACCAAAGTAAAAGCTTCCACAAGCTGATAGGCTTGCATCTCTTCAGATACATAGCTTGGATGCTGCACTCTGGTGTAGTTGTCGAGCGTGGCGAGTGCGCCCGGACCGCCGGTCGGCGCACCGAACTCGGTCATCCATATTTTTTTATCCGCGTCATTGTGCTCCGCCATGATGCTTCGGGCGCTCGGATTAGTAGCGGCCATCTGCGACCACGCATTCCACACCTTGGTGTACGAAGGCGGCACCGGAAAGGTATACGGGTGAAATCCCAACGCATCAAAATACTCTCCTCCCCCCTGGCTATAGAGTTCCTCAACAAACGTAAGGGGTGCAATATTGCCGTTTTCTGTAGCGATGGGGCCTAACCCCCCGCTAATAACGACGGCGCCCTCATCCTCGCTTGTAATAGCCCCATACGAGGCCCTGAGAAGGGTCACATAATCGCCCACGTCCGGTTCGGGTTTCCAAAAACTAACCAGGTTAGGTTCATTCCAAATTTCCCAGTGCCGCACCCCCTGTGGTGAGTAGCGATGAACGGCCTCTTTGACAAAAAAAGCGAACCGCCAGGGGTCAGCGGGGGCACACTTGCTTGAATAGCATTCTGCCCCTCGAGCCCAGGGCGGGGTGTAACTTACGGTAGCAAGCAGGCGTATATCATGTGCGTTAGCCGCTGTCACAATGCGATCAATGTTACGCCAATTATAGTGACCGCTGTCATAAGGTTGTACCTCGCTCCAGTCGATGTCAATACGTACCCAACCTATCCCCAGGGATACAAAATCATCGAACTGCGCTTCTAGAGCAGCCTTTGATAACCCGGATAACGTCTGCCCAACCCCAATACCAAAGTGTCCTACAGTGCGTTTTTGCTCGCTCTCGGGTTCAACCTCCGAAGGAGCCGCTGAAGTCGATTTTGCGGCGTCGGGGGTCACACGTTGTTGATAGGTAAATGCCGTAGAAGTAGAGGCTATAGGTATAGAATTACCCTTAGTATCCGTAGCCAGATGAGACTCCGTCATAAAGGCATAAACACTGGTAGAAATAAAGATTAACGCTAGGAGGATGCCGAGCAGGCGTGCCGCGGATCTTCTTTGACTTAATCGGTCAAATTGTGTAGGGTTTTTCGACACACCGTTGAGTATAGCAAGATATGATAGTTAATTTCTTACGAAAGATACACCAGGAAAGTCTCTATCTCAATTCCTTGTATCTCATGTCCGCCACCGCAATAGTGGCGGGGTTCGGATTCTTTTTCTGGCTGATCAACGCGCAGCTTTTCTCCACGGAAGACATAGGACTTGCAACTGCCCTCATCTCGGTCATGAATCTTATTTCCATCCTGAGCCTCATAGGTATTAACGCTACCTTTATCCGTTTTTTGCCTAGCTCCGAGCGGCCAAACGACAAGCTCAATACCGGCATGCTGCTTGTAGGCGCCACCGCAGTTTTGCTTACCGGAGTATTTGTAGCTCTCTCAAGCATAATCTCGCCTCCGCTCCACGCATTACTCAACACCCCTGCAACGGCACTTATTTTTATTTTTTTGTGCACGCTTTCAGCGGTAAATGCTATAACCGACTCGATCTTTTTGGCGCACCGACAAACCAAGTATGTTTTTACTATCAACTTCGTCTTTAGCTTCTGCAAAATGCTCCTACCGTTCTTATTTATCGGTTACGGCGCCTTTGGCATATTTGCGGCCGCTGCTGCCGCGCAAGGCATCGGCCTTGCTCTTAGCATAGGCATTTTGATGTGGAAGTTTAACTACCGCCCCCGCTTCGTCATCCATCGGGACATCATAGACCTTGTGTGGCGTTACTCTGCTACCAATTACCTCGCGAGTGTTCTTAACCTTCTTCCGGTAACGATCTTACCTATCATTATCCTCAACCAGTTGGGCGCCCACCCCGCCGCCTACTACTATATTGTGATGATGATTGGCAACCTTCTGTATACTATCCCCTGGGCAACCGCACGCGCCCTCTTTGCAGAGGGATCAAACGACGAATCGCTGCTGAACTCACACTTTAAAAAGGCCATTATAGTGATTGCGGCGCTTCTTATTCCTTCCGTCATATTCCTGCTCGTGGCGGGAAAGTTTATATTGCAAGTCTTTGGCGTAGATTTTGCGGCCGAGGGTATTGTTTTTCTTCGCTTTGTTGCCCTTAGCGGTCTTCTAGTAAGTGCCACTGCAATCTTTGGTTCTTACTTTCAGGTAAAAAAGGACCTGCTTGCCATTATCATCACCAATGCAGCTCTCGCCGTAGCCACCATTACACTGAGTTACGTACTGCTGCCGTTGGGTCTCGAGGGCGTTGGCATTGCTTGGTTTGTTGGTAATAGTATTGCAGCGCTGGTCGGGTATATGCTCTACCGGTGGCCCAAAGATTTTTATGAAAAAGCGAGAGAGCTGTGGTTCGTCAAAATCTCCGTGCCCTTGAGCAAGTTTAGGTATCTTCGTGCGCGGTACCATAACGGTAAACGTAAGGTCGTGTTATGTTACCCTGAAAAACCTCGGCCTTTTCATATTCTGTACTTGGTTCTGCATAACCTGGGGTTTGCTATAACGAACGATCCTGCGGTGAAGCACGATGCAGTGATCGCGTTCGAGGACACTACCTTTAGGCGCGACGTACCGATCCTTTCCGACCTGCGGAGGAGCGAGAACATTACCAATATTGACTGTAACGATATAAGCAAGGAGCGGGTAGATTCGGTATTTAAAGAGGTATTCGGTTATAGCAGTTTTATTGACCCGCTCACCTATCAAGGCAAGTATGTTCGGAAGTCGAACTTCAATACTACTCACGATGGCGTTATCCTTGAAGGCCCCGCAGTGCCAAAGGACGGGTACGTCTATCAAAAACTCATACAGGATAAGTACCCTGGAGGTCTTTACCGAGAGATGCGCTTATCAATTATGGGCGATGCTATTCCCATCGCCGTGTATCGTTACCGTAGCGAGCATAATCGGTTTAATCACATCATCTCTACAGAATGGGTTGCAGCAACACAAATGCTTACCGGAGATGAGTATACGAAGGTGTTGCTATTCTGCAAAAAATTCGGCCTTGATTACGGCGAACTAGATGTTATGCGAGACGCAAATGAGGATAGGATTTACATCGTCGATGCCAACAATACCCCCGCCGGACCTGTTCCGGGGCTGCACATTCATAAGAATGATTACGCTCGCTACCTGTCAGTACTTTCGGAGAGTGCTCTTAGCAAGTTTCTGGAACCCACTAACATATAATCTTTTTAGGTTGTTTACTTTCTCCAAGAGTCTATATGCGGTTTTTCTTGCCATAATCCACAAAACGCACACTAGTATAAGAATATCCACACCGCACAGCCGAGCTATCCTTTTTCCGGTGTTATTGCGTTGCACCGCTACCGAATAAGAGAGCGTTGAATGCACAATAAGCGTATAGAGTGAATGAAAGGTGCCGGGGAATAACCGCTCAAGCCACATAAAGACGTAGCTTCTCGCAAGAAAGAGGGGTGATTCATACTTATCTTTCAGCTCGATAAAACGATCCTTGCACACGTCTGCCAAAACATCCGTGTCCGTTTTTCTTAATGTCTGAAAGGAGCTGAACGCTTGTTCCATATTCGGGTATGCGTTATCAATGCATTGAGCGAGGACCGCACAATCCTCAAAGGCCGCATTTATCCCTTGGCCGTAAAAAATAGTCACGGCATGGCATGCATCTCCAAGCAAAACGCAAAAATCCTTATAGTACCAGGTATCCGCATACACGCTGGCAAAAGGCGTCGCCGGTTGACTTAAAAAATCTTCTGCAATAGCGGGGACGGAAGCGGAAAGATCGGGGAAATGCCTCTCAAAGAAACTGAGCAGAGATTCGGTAGAGTCGATTGAGGCAAAACTATCAGGACCTACGAGCGGCAGAGTGATCGTACAGGTAAAGTTGCCTCCGCTGTTGGACATGCCGAATATCGCCGCTTTTTTCTTCGACCATAAGTGGAAGGCGTCTGTACGGAACAGTATCGTATCGTTGTGAGGAACAGGAACGAAAATATTTTTATAACCCCAATCCAGGTATTCAAAACGCGTGTTGCACACCTGCTTCTTTTCCAAAGACTTTCTAACCACGGAGTGGATTCCGTCCGCTCCGACCACAAGTTCGACTTTTTTAGTAGTCCTCTTTTTCGTGTACTGGTTCTCAAGTTCGATAACCCTAGTGTCGAAATCGACCGATACACACTTCTCTTCGTTAATGATCGTGATCGGATAACGGTGGAATTGCTCCTGCAGCGCCCGATTGAGCTCGTTGCGGTTGATAGACCACTCGGTATACCCCTGTGTATCACCATAAGGCTGGTAAAGGAGTTCGCCGCTCGGTTCATGGATAACTCTGCCGTGCTCGGGCGAGGCTATATTTTTGATGACATCCCACAGTTGAACTTCCTTGAGCGCTGCTATACCCCTCGCAGAGAGAGATTGGTTAATTGATTTAGCAGAAAGACAGGGCAAACTTGCAATATTGTTTCTCAGTTCATATATCTCTACGTCAAAATTTCTCCGTGCCAGGTAAATAGCGAGCAGCGACCCGCCCATTCCCGCCCCTATGATCGTGACTTTTCGTGGTTTGTTCATCGGTATATTTTTACTTCTCCGTTGTCGTAGACGAGCGATTTGGTGGCTTCTAGAAACTCTATTGGATAGTGGTACCCGATCGATGTCTGGTTGTACGATGCAGTGGCCTGCCCTGTACGATTGTTTGAGACTCCCAAAAATACGTAGGCGTCTCTGCGAACGAGAGCCGGATATATATCACTGATGACATACGCCTCCTGCAGCGCAGAAGCGGCTTCCAGGGCATAGTGGTCACCCTGGATGGTAGTTTCGATACCGTTGGCGGCGTCTTTCTCTACCTCGCCGGCAAGCCACTCAATAGCTTGCAGCTCACTCTCATGCACGTAGTAAAGGTCGTAATAGCGACCGGCATTGTTGAGGTGCAGTTGTGCGTCGTAACCGCCTATGAGTTGCGTAAATACGCCGGTGGATGATAGCAAAAATATAATGGCAAGTGTACCGGCGAACAGAATGCGCCACCGTTCTTGCAGAAAGTAAAGAAGTGATGCACTGCCTATCACGATACAGATGCCCAAAAACATGAGTGACTGCTGAAATGCTCGCAAGAGACCGTATTCAACCGACAGCACGGGCAGTACGATAATGGCAGAAAGTATGATGAGGCTCCCGATACCCATGAGCACGTATTCGATACGGGGTATGCGATAAAACCACTCGCGCCGCCATAAAATAACCAAGCCTCCCACGAGCATAAAGAGTTGGAGTAGCTTGGCAGACATCTGCCTGAAAGTTGAGTTGAACGTCTCCAAAACCAGGCCACTCGCGGCAAGGGCTCTGCCTAATACAGTCGGGGGCATCACGTCTGCCTTGATAATCGGAGTAGGATACTGATCGGTTATAGAAGAAGGATAGTAGGTAGTAGGCGGCTCCGCTGCCACACGCTCCAATGCTTTTTCATTATACTCTTCAAACAGATCTAAGAGGTCTACCTGCTTCCAGGAGAACAGGCTGTACAGTACATCGCCCGAACGCACATCTTCTTTAAACGTGCTCTGCATTGCTTCAACAGTCCTTGTTACTACGCGATACAAACTGTTGGAGGAGGTTTCCGTGAAAACACTACTCCATAAGAAGCTGGCGCCAACCAAAAGGCCGACGACCCACCATGCGATGACTGGCCGGGTCTGTAGCGTCTCGGTCTGTACTGCAGCCAAAGTCGTATGATTGAGCTGCCGCGGCATGAATCTACGGAGAAAAACGACCAAGGGGCGTGCCGCTAACAAAAACACAAGGAGCGCCACAACGGTGTACGTTGTGCTGTAGTGAGAAAGGATCATGCCGCCGCCAAACAAGAGAAACAGCGCCTGTCTCATGCGGTAGGCGACGCGATCATCCAGGCCTATCAAAAACATAAGTGCTAAAAAGAAGAAGGCAATCTCCTGCCGGTTGAGAAACGACATATCGGTAAAGAATGTAGGAAAAGATACAAAATAGAGGGTTGCCATGAAGGCAAGAGGAGCTGATACATATTGACGCGCTAAAAGAAATACAGATGTCGGCACAAGAGCGAACAAAATTTGAAAGAGAACTTTGTATACATATGGATTAGCCAGCGCAAGTACATTTGCAAAGATAGTAGGCAGTATCGTAATGCTCATGCACGCGTTGTACGCATCCTGGTAACTTGCGATGGTCCAGATTCCGGCTGACTGTGCCAACTCAAACACCCGAAACTCGTTTTGGATATCGTGTCCGACAATTGAGTACCCACGCAAGGAAGTCATAAGGAGGAGCGAAAGCCCGATAAAAAAGAGGGCGGTAGGTATAACTTCTGCACCTACCTTCCTGCTGTAGTAGAGCAAAACCGCGCTATAGATGGCGATACCAATAAGCATCGTGAGTATAATTGCGCCGCTGCCCCCGGCATTAAGGACCGAGGCGCCGACAACACTCATGATCACGAACAACACTGGAGAGAAGGCTAAGATGCTATCGCGCGGCCCCCATCCCTTAAATAACTCTATTGAGATAGTCTCCCCTTTCATTCGTACCCAGTTAACAGAAGCGAGAATCCCAACCAGGAGCGTAAGGACACAAAGGAGAGGCCCGGTATCGAGCGGCCGCTCGATACCGAGATACGGCAGCACGAGGTTGGCAAATAGGCCGACAAGAATAAGCTCGAGTACGCTAAAAGCAGCAGCTACACTGATATACATCCACACATTAAGGTGAGACAGCCGCAAGGCACCTATGGTGAGCGTACCCGGTACCAGAACAATTGAGATAAACCCTACGATCGTAAGAATGTAGAGGGCATTGAATCCTGAGTACGACAACGCGACAAAACCTATCCACCAGATGTCGAAGAAAAGGAGCAGATGGTCTCGAGTAAATTTCAGGATCATGGTGTTAGCGCGTTATATACCGCGAGCGTTTGATCGACGATTGCATTCCAGTTGTACTTCTCTACGTCACGAAGGTTGTTTGCGCTGAGGTCAGCATAGAGTTTCGAATCATTGACGAGCCTCATCACTGCTCTACTCATTTCGTCCGCCGAAAGAGGAGCGCGCAGGCCATTGCGTTCATGCACTACTACATCCTTAATACCAAGAACGTCAGAGGCAATAATCGGCAACCCCTTTGACATCGCTTCGACAAACACGGTGCCAAACCCTTCTACAAATGCCGTGTGCAGCAAGAGATCCGACTCTTTATATATTTTCTGTAGCGCCTCACCCCTAAGTTCTCCTGCAAAATGCACTTCTCGTTCGATGTCTAACGCGAGTACCTCTCTCTCTATTTCCCTCTGACTACTTCCTGTTCCTACAATAGTGAGTGTAAAGTTGAGGCCGTATTCTTTTTTTAGCTGTGCCGCAACCTTTAGCATCAGCGGATAGTTTTTTTGTACGCTGATTCTCCCCACCGCAAGAATACGAAGCGGCGTATGGATATACTGCCGGGGTTCCGACACCCGAGTAAACGTCGTGGCGTTCGGAATGACCACGATCTTTTCCTGAGGAATACCAAATCGTTTATAGAGTATGTCTTTATACCCCGGCGTAAGCACTATGATTTTTTGTGCGCCGCGCAAAACCGGGCCAAGAACGATCTTCGAGTAAATGGGCAGAAGTATGCCAAAAAATCCAGACGGCACTTCAAGCAGCAGTCGTATATGCGCCACATAAGGAAATCCGCGCAACTTTGCGGCAAGCCACACCATCTCAGGAAAGAACGCTTGCGCCACATGGAGATGTAAGATGCTGTTTTTGGGGAGCGTCAGGAGGCGGTAGAAGATGCCGGGCGTGACAGGCGTATGTGCAAACTCAATCGTGCGCAGATAAAACACGCGTACGCCGCGTTGTACTTCTTTTCTAGCACGCGTGCCCATGCGCGAAGTAAGTACGACTACCTCCTCTCCCCGGCTGGCGAGGAGCGTTGCCAACTCCTGCACTCGCTGCTCCATACCGCCTACATGCGGCGGATAGTATCCCAAACAATGAACAATAGTGCGCCGCGGAGAGAGTATGTTAGTAAAAATCTTTTCGTAGCTATATATACGTTGGCCCCAGCTGAACCCTTGTGAAATCTTGCTTTGTGCCGCAGCACTAAATTCCGCACGTTTTGCCGGGTCGGTAAGCAGTGTACAAATTTTTTCTACCAGCTCGTCTTTGTCGTGCGGTTCAATCACAAATCCATTCACACCGTTCTCCACCATGGTGGGGATTTCCCCCACCATGGTGGAGATTACCGGCAGTCCTGCGCTCATTGCCTCGAGAATGACCGTAGGGTAGCTATCGTTTGAGGTAGGCAGGACAAAAAGCGAAGCTCCAGCATAAGCTTTACTAAGCTCCATGCCTCCCAACCTGCCAGTAAAGTAGACTATAGATGCAAGGCCTTCACTGCGTACCGAAGCTTGGTAAGATTCTTTCATATCTCCCTCTCCCACTACTACAAGCCTCACGGGAATACCACGGCGATGGACTTCATTTACAGCCTCCAGGAGGAGCGGCAAGCCCTTGTACTCGCATGCACGGCTTAAGCTGGCCGCAACAAACAAAATCGTGCTGGGAGATCGTACGACACCAGCCTGCGGTGTAAAAACACTCGTATCCACGCCCGGCGGTATCGTGACACTTTTGTGCCTGTACGCGCGCAGGAAATGCTGCCGCACCCACTCCGAAGAACAGACTACTGACACCGCTCTCTTGAGCAGGATCGGAAGCATGGTGTACTCATACAGCCACACCGCCATATCGGATAACAGAGTCCCTTTTTTCATACTTTGCCCGTGGTAGGTAACAACTAGTTTTTTTCTTGAGGTAAAGAAAGCTACTATGTCGCCCAGACCCGGCACCGGCATATGCACATGTACGATGTCAGGCTGTTCTTTATTTAAAATAGTTTTTACTTTCCAAAACCATCTGAATGAAAATGGAGTATTACTAATCTTGAACGCATATCCTAGGCGATACACAGTAAGTCCCTCATATACTTCCTTTAAATCAGTGCCAGACTTTGCTCCCGTAGTAACAACGACTACTCTAAAAGACGATTTTTGTTGTAGCCCCTTTGCAATCTCAAGCGCATATCGCTCAACACCTCCCGCCTGAGGCGGGAAATAAGGAGTTGAAATAAGTACCGTGTTGCGGGGTGGAGAGGTCATGACAGTGGCACTAGGTCGCTATTGCTGTCGTATTGCACCCCACTCCGACCTGCGATGGCGCGCAGCACGCGCTCAAGCCTCTCCCAATCGTCGTTTTTATCTATTTCCCATGAATGTCCCCACAAATGAAAAGTTCCGCCTTCTGCAAAAACTCTATCGAACATAGCAAGTGCCAGGGTATCCCATTTTCTGTAAAAACGCAGGAAAGTTACTGGGTTAAATCTGGCAAAGATAGCAACCTTTAGCGCATCAGACCAGTGATCGTAACAATGAATGGTAGTCGCTGACTCCAGCGGCGGCTGTTCGGTAAAAACATGACGATTCGTGGTACGGGCATAGGAAAAGCCGGCACGCCGCACCATCGACACATGTTTAGGAAGATATTCCCCTCGGGGATAGCAGAAGGTCGCCACCGGCTGGCCGGTAACTTGTTGCAGATGAGTGCGGGAATTGCTTATTTCCTGTTCCGCCTCTGCATCAGATACCTGCGGCAGCCGGGGGTGGGTCATAGTGTGGGCACCAATATCAAAGTCGCGTGCCAGTTCCTGGATCTGAAAGTCAGTAAGTCGTTTTTTGGCAGGAATTTCCCGGTCCTGTGGCGAGATATAAAAAGTGCCCTTGATGCCATACTTTTTAAGAAGCGCGGCCAGGCGCATATCCAGCACGTGGCCGTCGTCCCAGCTGGTTGTTACGATGACAGGCTTCATACTAAAGGTGGTTTACACACCTCTTTATAACTATCAATCAGCCTCGCTATTACCTTTGGCCAGCTGAAATGAGCGAGAGCATACTCTCTTGAATAGCGCGACATCGCCTCCATTCGATCAGGATCGTTCAACAGATCCCTAATCGCTGCCTCGATAGACTGCACAGTAGGGTTATCGATGAGGCATATACGATCATGATTAAACGCGTAACGCTGGTAGCCTCTGTCATTAGTAGTAATAACCGGCAAGCCGCTTGCCATAGCTTCTTGTACTGAAAGCGGAAACCCCTCCCCTTCAGATGGCAGTACAAAGATATCCGCCGCCCGGTACACCGGTGCCGTGTCGACGTGCGGCATCGGGCCCATAAATACGGCGTTTTCGGGGGCCTGGTCGGGCTTACTGCCACCGCAGAATACTAGCTGATACTCGGTATCGCGTAGTGCGAGCAGCTTCTGAAATCCCTTCTTTGGAACAAAGCGCCCGACAAACAACACGGCCTTTTTATCCGGGTTCAGATGCAGCTTTTCTTTTAGTATGCGTTTTTCCTCCGGGATGGCAGGATAGAAGAGCTCGGTATCAACTCCGTTTAAAAAACGAATTAGTTTCTTTTGAGGCACGCCCTGTTCGATAAGAAACTGTTCCACCCGGTCGTTGAGGGTAAGGATCTTGTCGCTTACCTTAAAAATGTACGCGCCGGTAGTGGCATAAACCGCTCGTTGTAAAAACATGACCAACGCACTCGGATGGTTGACCATCTCGACATGTTGCATAAGCACAATTGGTTTGCGATACCAGCGAGCACACACTGCTGCAACAAATGAACTGATATAAAACGCATCGTGTATGTGCACCACATCCGCTTTTTTTGCTGATCGCATAAGTACAAGCAAAAGTGTCGGTGAAAAAATAGGAAACGGTATACCCCACAAGCTCTCAAAGAAGTTTAAGGCTCGCACCCGAGCAAGCTCAAGGCTTTTCTGCACGCTGTTCTGCTCTGCTGCGTGCACTTTACTGGTTACGACGGTAGCAGCATGCCCTTGTGCGGCCAAATAGGTCGCCTGATATTGGGCCACGAGCTCCATACCCCCCATGTGTGGCGGATAGTAATGTGATACTAAGAGAATCTTCATGTTTTTATGGGCGTTGAACCGGAAAGCTGCTCGATGGGAAGCCGCTCCAGGTCTGGCCGCGGGCTCCAGAATAGGTTTTTCGTGAGCATCCAGAGGATGCGCGAGCCGTCGTAGAAGGGCCTTAAATGGCTCCGGCCGATACGAGGATTATACGTTATCGGCACACAATAGATCTCTTCGCCAAGTCTTGCCATTTTAGTCACCATTTCCATCTCGATAGCAAACCCTTCCGACGTCAAATGAGGGTGGAGTTTTTCCAGAGCCTCGCGCTTCCAGGCAAAGTAGCCGGTAAGTACGTCGGTAACGTTCGCTCGGTACAACACTCGAACAAGATGTGAAAATAGCCAGTTTCCTGCGCGGCTAATACTATTCATGGATCCTTTAGCGGTGCGGCCGCCAAGACGAGAGCCGAGTACCACGCTGCAAAAACCTGAATCAATGAGCTCTATCAACCGCAGCATCTCTTCCGGACGGTAGGTATTGTCTCCGTCGAGCATAACAATATAGTCGGTATCCGGTGTTATTGCCTGAAAGCCGCGACGCATGGCATTACCTTTTCCTTTCTTTGCTTCATGAACTACTGCCGCCCCATGCGCGCGGGCAACATCTGCAGTATTGTCGGTTGAATTATTGTCGATCACCAGAATACTTACCTTATATCCGTACAAACTGAGACGCTGAGTTGGAAAACTTTCGATTACAGAAGCAATCCCTTGAGCTTCGTTATAGCAAGGTATGAGTGCCGTTATATGTTTAGTAGTTATCTCTTTCATATACAGATTACTGAGTAGGTACAGGGACGACAGCGCTGATACGCTTTCCGGAGGTCGGCAGCTCGACATAGAACGTTACGGGGAGTGAATTTGACTTAAAGGTGTAGGAGGTATGAACGGCCGCAACCTTTTCGTTAGCCACCTCTGTAATTCCGTTTGCAACTTCTATACGACGGCCCCCTGTGGTTATGAGATATACCGTATAGGGATACTGCATGTCCGTACCCTCTACATTACGGATTGTGAAGTCAACAGAAACTGTCTGTCCTGCCTGGATTGTTGCAGGTAAAGCCAAATAATCCGTGAAGAAGAGTTCAGTAAGAGGGGTATGTGCAGCACGCAAACCAATCTTTTCAAGATTGGTGTATAGAGGATTCTGGAAGGTGTAACCTAAAATAACCGCCAGTACCGATAGCAGCAGGACTGAACCCGGGGAAAATAGCTTCCGTGGTGAGGAGGGAGTGTCCATATACGTAGTAAAAACTGACGCGCATACCGTAAAAGACTTGACTCAGGAAGTCAAGATTTGACACTACAGAAAATAGCTAGCCGCCCCTACTCAGTGTTACGGCAGACTCTCGCAAGCCTCGCCGTCCTTGTTGGCGTCGAGCTTGTGCACGTCGTTGCCCACACCCCCGCAGGCGTCGAATACTGCCTGCGCCTCTGCGTGGGTGCTAAAGTCGGAACAATTATAGGTATTACTTGAACAGGTATAGCTGCCTGAAGAGGCGGGAGCCGGCGGCGGTTCTTCTTCCTCTTCATCTTGTTCTTCCGGTTCTTCTTCGGGCTCTTCCTCCTTGGGCGGTGTTTGCTGCTTAGCTGCTTCGGTGTTTACCGGTGCCGCGGCTGCAGGCGCGGGTTGCGTTTGCATCTGTGCGGGGGCTGAAGCCGGGGTGGTTGGAGCAGAAGCTGGTTTTGCGCACGCTCCCGGTGCCCACAGCCCCTTCCCGCCTGCCTGCGCACTAACCTGTGCCGCCTTAAAGTCGGCCTGATATTTGTACGCCCTGCTGTACGTATATTCTTTGGCAAAACCACCCTCGATAAGTACTCGTGCGGCATTTTGTCCGCTCTCAGTAAATACATACGCGAGCAGGCGGTCGTACTTGTCGCGCTCGCCCTGACTCGTGTCTAGCTCAAGCGAGACCGAGCCGCTCGCAAGGAGGGTTTTTAACTTTTGTGTGGCTTCGGCGGTGTAGCACTGGCCGGTTTCCGGCGCATTGACGCCGATAAATCGCACCGTTTCGGTTGCACCATCTTTCAAAATCGAAATAGTATCTCCGTCTATTACTTTTGAGACCTTAAAAAGCTTCGACGAGCTCCCTGCTACGGCAACTGAGGCCTCTTGACCAAATTCATCCTCAACAAATGTCGTTTCGTTCTGCTCAGAGAAAGCGGGCAGCTCGCTGGGGGAAGGTTTGTCTACGTAGATGGCAAGCGCGATGACACTCGCTGCTAAAAGCCCGAAAAACCCATAGATAACATGCTTAAGCATAGACCCCTTGCGCTATGCCTTTAAGAGTACGATACTTTAAGAATATATGAACAAGCTCACTGTGATTATCGGCCTCTCCGTCATTGCCATCGCGGTAGCGGTTATTCTCCTTCTTGTGCCGCCACAAGAGGCAATCGCGCCAACCCAAAACGAGCCGACGAGCTTCCTGGAATGCGCGGAGATGGGATACCCGGTTGCTGAAAGTTATCCGCGACAATGCTCCACCCCCTCAGGGCTTCATTTTGTCGAGGACATCGGCAACGCGCTTGATAAAATCGATCTTATACAGGCAACCTATCCGCAGCCAAATGACATCATCTCTTCTCCGCTCATCATCATGGGAGAGGCGCGCGGCAACTGGTATTTTGAAGCGAGCTTCCCTGTCGAGGTTCAGGACAGCAGTGGCAATGTGATAGGCCAGGGTTACGCACAAGCCCAAGGTGAGTGGATGACTACCGACTTCGTGCCGTTTGAGTCTATTGAGATTACTTTCCCCGCCCAGCCAGCAGGCTCTGTGGGTAATGTTATTTTGCGCAAAGACAACCCTTCCGGGCTGCCGGAAAACGACGACCAGTTGGAAATTCCGGTCATTTTTTAGCTCTCTCCTTCTGGCAAGGCCTCGCCTTGCCATTCTTTATGGCATACTGAAATGCATGAGCTATCGAAGACCATTTGCTCCTGGCGAGTGGTACCATTGCTACGTTCGCGGGGTAGACAAACGCACCATATTTCAAGAAGCTAAGGACTATGAACGATTTTTGCAACTCTTGTACTTGAGCAACTGCACCGAACCGATACATCGAAGTAACCTTAAATTTCATTCTCCGACAGACGTGTTCGCAATAAACAGGCCTTCTGTCTTAACAGGTATCGGGGCTTTTTGTCTTATGCAAAATCATTTTCATCTCCTTGTGAAAGAAACTCGCGATAAAGGAATCTCGGCTTTTATGCAAAAACTTGGTACAGCTTACACTATGTACTTTAATATCAAGTACGACAGAAGTGGGAGTCTTTTAGCTGGACCGTTTCGCTCGCGTCATGTATCGAATGACAGATATCTCCAAAGAATTATCCAATATATTCACTGCAACCCAACAGAGCTCTATGAGCCGGGCTGGAAGAACGGTAAAGTAAAAAATATCAAAAATCTCGAGCAGAGACTTTCTGGATACCCATATTCAAGCCTACATGCTTACCAAAATAGTGCTGCGGAAGAAAGAAAACTATTGGATAGCAGCATTTTTGAGGTGGAGAGACAACTACCGTTACGACGAATGCTTGCGGAAGCACATGAATATTATACAACGCACGAAAATGGCAAGGCGAGGCCTTGACGTAGGTTGCTTTTTTAGAAAAGAGTTCTCTGCTTTGTTATACACACGCAACTTGCGTGTGCGGGTAGCGCTCAAAAAATGTCAAAAAGGTATAATAGGAACTCTGTCTTTCTAAAGGGCCTATTACTCGTTAACATCACGACTTGAGCCGCATGTCAAAAACGCAAAAAATTAAAAAGCGCAATGGTGAGATTGTCGATTTCAATCCGGAAAAAATCACAATCGTAATAAAGAAAGCGTTCGCGGCAACGCTCGGCGACTCGCACGAAGCCGATGCACAGGATATTACTAGGCTCGTGGTTGAATCGATAGAAGAGCGGTTCGGCGGCACGGCTCTCCTGCCGAGCGTTGAAGATATCCAAGACCTGGTGGAGAACGCGATTGCGGCGCGCGGCTATTTTACCGTTGCCAAAGCCTACATTATTTACCGCTACGAGCACGAAAAGATCCGCCAGGAGGAAAAGCAGAAGGTTGCGGAAAAAATCATCGAAAACGAACTCTTTATTACGAAGGCTGACGGCCGCCGGGAGCGATTTTCCGAAAGCAAGCTGACCCTTACGCTGCTGCGAGCGGCCGAGGGGTACGATCGTGTCATTAACGTTCCTGCTATCATCGCCAAAGTACGCCAGGAGATGTACGACGGCATTAAAAGCACCGAAATCCACGAGGTCTTAGTTATGGTCGTGCGCTCCTTTATCGAGCGCGACCCGGCGCACTCTCTTGTTGCCGCACGGCTTCTTTTGCAATCAATATATCGCGAGGTGTTGGGGCCACTAGACTACGAACGACTTGAAGAAGCGTATCGCGACCAGTTTATAAAAAGCATCCAGTTTGGAGTGGCTATAGGCCAATTCGATCCGCGCATGCTCGACTTCGACCTTCCTAAACTCGCTGACGCCTTGCAGCCCGAGCGCGACCGCGACTTTAAGTATCTAGGTCTCCAAACACTCCAAACCAACTACCTCTCCAAAGAACACGGAACGAGAAAACTCTTTGAGACGCCGCAGATTTTCTGGATGCGCGTTGGCATGGGCTGTGCGTTGGCGGAAAAAACGCCCGAAGAGCGCGAGCGGCACGCCATCGAGTTTTACGAAATCATGTCTGCGATGTACTACACGCCTTCTTCGCCTACGCTCTACCACGCAGGGCTGGTTAAGCCCCAGCTCTCCTCCTGTTTTCTCTCCACTGTGCCGGACGACCTCCACATGATTTTTAAGGAATACTCCGACGGCGCCCAGTTATTGAAGTTTGCAGGCGGCCTCGGCACCGACTGGACGCCCGTACGCGCCACCGGCTCGCTTGTAAAGACCACGGGGGTCGAGAGTCAGGGTGTCATTCCCTTCCTCAAGATTGCCAACGACGTCACTATTTCGATTAATCGTTCAGGAAGGAGACGTGGCGCCGCAGCGGTGTATCTCGAGTACTGGCACCTTGATATTGAAGACTTTTTAGAGCTCCGCAAGAACACCGGGGACGAGCGCAGGAGAGCCCACGATCTCAACACCGCAGCCTGGATTCCCGACCTGTTTATGAAGCGGCTTAAGGAAGACGGGTACTGGACGCTCTTTTCCCCCAGTGACGTCCCCGACCTCCATGAGATTTCCGGCCGCAAGTTTGAAGAGGCATACGAACGCTATGAGCAGATGGCTGAAGCGGGGCAGATACCTCATCACAAGCGCATGCGCGCCGCAGACCTTTGGCGCAAGCACTTGACCATGCTCTTTGAGACCGGCCATCCGTGGATTACGTGGAAGGACCCTTCGAACATCCGCTCGCCGCAAGACCATGTCGGCGTCGTGCACTCCAGCAACCTCTGCACCGAGATTACGCTCAACTCTTCTGCCGAGGAGACTGCCGTGTGCAACCTGGGCTCTATAAACATGGCCCAGTTCGTGAGCAACGGCAAATTTGACCGCGACTTGGTTGCCCGCGTGGTGCCTGTTGCCATGCGGATGCTCGACAATGTCATCGACGTCAACTTCTATCCCACCGAGAAAACCCGCAACTCAAACATGCGCCACCGGCCGGTGGGGCTGGGGCTGCGCGGTCTCCAAGACGCACTCTACAAGATAGGCCTTAACTTTGACTCCGAAGAGGCGGTGCGCTTTAGCGACGAGTCGATGGAGGCGATAAGCTATCATGCCATCCTCTCTTCGACGCTTCTCGCCAAAGAGCGCGGCACTTACGAGACCTACAAAGGCTCTAAGTGGGACCGCGGGATACTCCCCCAAGACACCCTGAACCTGCTTGAGGCTGAGCGTGGGCTTCGTATAGACGTGCCGCGCCACGAGACCTTGGACTGGCGCTTGGTGCGCGAGGCGGTGCGGAAGTTCGGCATGCGCAACTCCAACACCATGGCCAACGCGCCTACGGCAACCACCGCCAACATCGCCGGCTGCTACCCCACTATCGAGCCCATCTACAAAAACCTCTACGTAAAGAGCAACATGGCGGGCGACTTTATGGTGGTGAACGACTACCTGGTTGAAGACTTGAAACGCCTGGGCCTGTGGAGCGAGGACATGCTCGAGAAAATCAAGTACCACGACGGGAGCGTCCAGCACATCGAAGAAATCCCGCAGGCCCTGCGCGAGCGGTACAAAGAGGTGTTCGAAATAGAGCCGCAGTGGCTTATCAAAGCAGCCGCCTACCGCGGCCGCTGGATCGACCAGTCGCAAAGCCTCAACATCTTCTACAGCGGCACCTCGGGCAAAGTACTTTCAGAAATCTACCAATATGCCTGGGCGCTCGGGCTCAAAACCACCTACTACCTGCGCAGCATGGGTGCTTCCCGCATCGAGAAGTCGACCATCAACCTCGCCAAGTTCGGCGGGACTTCCCGCGGCGACGCCACAACCGTAGGCTCGACTCCGGGCTCGGTGCCTTCCACCGTCATTATTGAAGAGACGGTCACCATAGCGGCGGTGCGCGAGCAGAGCCAGAGCCCGCTCATGCGCGCGGTGATGGCCGAACAGGCAATGATGTCATCCGTGGAACCCACTCCGATACCTTCAACAGCTCCTGCAGCGTCTATAACGCCCGTAGCCGCGCCTAAGACCGAGCCTGCGGTGCAGGCCTCGGTCGGCATCCCCAGCTTCGGCGAAAAGACGATTATCGCCCCCTCTGGACGGAGGATAGAGATACTGGGCGAAGAGTGCGAAAGCTGTTCAGCCTAAGAGTATGGTGAAGAAAGAAAGGACAAATAATGACATTTATGAACTCGTTGGAGAGTTTTTTGGCTTCACTAAAAATCAATTTGACCAGCAGAATAAAAAACTTGAACGGCATGACAAGTTGTTTGATCTCTTAGGGCGTCAGGTGGAGCTAATCAATGATGACCTGCGTGATATTAAGAGAAGTCAACACAATGTAGAAAAAGAACTGCAAGGCATCAAAGAAGATATGACCGGTATTGCAGGCGCAATTGGAGAGTTAGCAGAAAAAGATGAAGATTTTGAAGGACGACTTGAAAAATTAGAGAAAACTAAATAAAGTGTGCATTTTTGCGCATATGCGCAAAAACGCCAGTCCTTAGTCTAAAAACAAAGAAGCCCCGGCGAGAAGCTAGGGCTTCTTCGCACGGGGCTAGAGACGACTACATGGACCAGTCCGAGCCTGGACCCCTATCGTCGTCAAATGGGTCGCGGGCCAGGTCGACTTCTTCACCGCGCAGAAACGCCTTGGTTTCGTCGCGGAATGGGCTTGTATGCTCGAAGTCGGCACGACGCGCCCGCTCCTTCTCAAGCTCCTTCCAGATATTGAAGGCGACGGCTGCAGCAACTGCTGTTGTTGCGATCAAAGGATCCAGGTCCTTGCCGCTCAATCCTGGAGGTATCCAATTATCCGAGCCATGGACCTCCTTCATCGGAACGCTCAAGGATTTCTCGTACTCCGTGCTCGTGTCTGCCACACCGCCGGCGATGAGTTTGCCCATCGTCTCAAAGCTTTCGCTCCCGACGAAAGACCGGATCCTCTGCCAATAGATGGCGCTGCCGAGAACGCGGGCAACTTCTTCAGCTGATTTCTTCTGAACGAAGGCCGCACACTCGATCTTGAGTGTGCCCGCCATGGTGCGAGCATAATTTCGAACATACGACTGCGCTTTCTGAATGTCGAACTCCGTGCCCATTTGAACCTCCATTGCTCCTGCCTGGCGAAATTGCCTTGATACCAATGGGAGTGAGTATCGTGCAGGGTCACTCAGTGACTTTATTATTAAACACCTATATATAATCTTTGTCAATCCCCTTCCGCCATCTTATTAAATGTCTTTTGATGCGCTGTCCCCCTTGTTTACCCACTACACAACTTAGTAAAATTGATGTCTTATGGCAGGCATCATTAACGGCGCGTCAACGACAGATCCAAACAAGATACTGCCGATGCGGTACCAGTGGGCGCGCACACACTATAAAAAAGGTGTGGCCAACAACTGGGTGCCTGAAGAAGTTTCAATGCAGCAGGATGTCGAGCTCTGGAAGAAGCCGGGCGGCTTGAGCGAAGATGAGAGGAGAATGATCCTTTGGAATCTTGGGTTCTTCTCAACCGCAGAGTCTCTCACTGCCAACAACTTGGTTCTCGCCATTTACAGACATATTACCAATCCTGAAAGCCGTCAGTATCTCTTAAGACAGGCGTACGAAGAGGCGGTGCATACCGATACGTTTATCTACTGCTGTGACACGCTGGCCTTAAACCCCGACGAGATATTCAAGATGTACGAGAATATTCCTTCTATCAAAGAGAAGGACGACTTTGTCGTGGAGATGACCAAGAGTGTTTTTGACCCCAACTTTACGACCGAAGGTACGGAAAATATCCAAAAGTTCGTGCATGACTTGGTGGGCTTCTACGTCATCATGGAAGGGATTTTCTTCTACGCAGGGTTTGTCATGATGCTCTCTATGCTCCGCAAAAACAGGATGGTGGGCGTAGGCGAGCAGTTTCAGTTTATCCTCCGCGACGAGTCGGTGCACCTGGCCTTCGGTGCCGACCTCATCAACACCATTGTGCAGGAAAATCCGGAAATCTGGACACCGGAGTATAAGCAGACACTTTTGAAAAACATCATGCGCGGCGTCGAGCTTGAAAAGAAGTATGTGGACGACGCCTTGCCGCGCGGCATCGTGGGCCTAACCCCAACCACCATCAAACAATATGTTGAGCATGTTGCCGACCGCCGGCTTGAGCGCATCGGCCTCGAGCGCCAGTACCATGTAGACAACCCTTTCCCATGGATGTCGGAAATTATCGACATGCCGAAAGAGAAAAACTTCTTCGAAACCCGCGTCACCGAGTATAAGACGGGTGAGTTAGATTGGTGATTTTCTAAATCACCCTGAGTTTATCGAAGGGTAACAAAAAGCCCCGCGCGTACGCGAGGCCTTCGCTTGAAGGGTTGTTTGGCGAATCAGATCGCGCCAAACACGATCGCACCGACAAAGATAAAGGCGGCTGCAATCATAGTGAGGTGCAGGCTCTTGAAGCGCGGATCACACAATGTGCGGACCATGTTCAACCCTCCCTTGGGTTGTGTGAGTCGGCCTCGCTTACGTTCCACCTATAAAACTACAGATCCAACATGAAGTTACCGTAAAGACCGGCCGACCTCATACTCCCCCACCTTGGTGCGCAAGATATGGAGCGAGAGCGCTGGGACGCCGAGCTCTTGCCCCAAGCCGTGCGCTATCGAGCGGGCGTAGGTGCCGCTTGAGCAGGAAATCTCGATCGTGGCACAAGGAAACTCGCGTTCACCCTCTTTACGCAGGCTTCGTTTCCAAAGCCGCATGATTTCGTCCTGCCTGAAGTCACCCTGCACGCTCTCGACGTTGCCCTCGATATACGCAAGCAAGGTCGGCTCATCCACTTTGTACATCGCAGTCAGTGTTATGTCGTAGATCGTTATGGTGCGCCGCGGGAGCTCGACGGCGCTTAGGGCACCGGAGCGTGCCCACTCGATTAAAGACTTGCCTTCCATGGTTTTGGAAGAAAACGGCGGGTACTCTTGCGACACCGTGCCGCGAAACTCGTTGAGCGCTTTTTCGAGCGGCGTGCGGCGTATCCCTGATACATCGCCTTTATCCATCACTCGGCCCAAAATGTCGTACGTGTCGGTCGAGAAGCCAAACAGCACGTCGAGCGTATAGTTCTTTGACATATCAAGGTAGGGCTCTCTTCGCTTGTTGGCAGAGCCTACCAAGCATAGCAACACTCCTTCTGCCATAGGGTCGAGGCGCCCGGCGTAGGAAAGCACTTCATGCGCATATTCGGGCCGCTGCATGCGCAGGCGCTCAAGGCGCTCGCGCGGCGTCTCTCCCAAATGTTTGTATAAATTAAGCACTTCTCCAGCCATAGATATCTTGGTAGACTACTACCTGAAGCTACGTATGTCCAAAAAAAGCCGGCTCTCGACCGACAGCTACAAAGGAGTCCGCGACTTCTACCCGGGAGACCAGGCCTTGTTGAACTACCTTACTGCCACCATGAAGCGCGTTGCGGAGCGTTTTGGCTATGTTGAGTACGGTGCTTCAATACTCGAGCCCGCCGAGCTCTACAAAGCCAAGGGTGCCGAAAATGAAGAAATCGCCAAAGAGCAGACCTATACCTTCCTCGACCGCGGGGGCCGCGAGGTAACCTTGAGGCCCGAGATGACGCCTACGGCTGCGCGTATGGTGGCAAAAATGCGTCGGGAGCTGGGGCTTCCCTTGCGATGGTATTCGATCCCCAATCTCTTTCGCTACGAGCGTACCCAGCGCGGCCGGCTACGCGAGCACTGGCAGCTCAACGTTGACCTCTTTGGCTCTAACTCCCGCGCGGCGGACGCGGAGATAATAATGGTCGCGCACGCGCTGCTTAAAGCCTTTGGCGCAACTGAGGATGATTTCGTGATCAAGCTCGGCAGCCGCAGCTTCCTCGACAGGGTGGTGGAAAGGTTCGGTCTCTCTGCAGACAATGCAAAAAAACTGCGCGCGCTCTTAGACCGCAAAGCCAAAGTGGAGCACGGCGAGTTTGAACGCGAACTCACCGAACTTGGTGTGGAGCTCGAGATACTCTCGCCGGAAAACCCCCCACAAGACGTTAAAGAGGTGCTAGCGCTGCTTGAGGAGCTCGGCGTTACCAATGCCGTGTTTGACCCCTCTATCGTGCGGGGTTTCGACTACTACACCGGCGTCGTATTTGAAGTCTTTGACACGCACCCGGATAATAACCGTGCACTCCTCGGCGGCGGACGCTACGACAACCTGCTTGCACTCTTTGACGACGAAAAGGTACCGGGAGTTGGCTTTGGCATGGGCGACGTCACCATCACGGATTTTCTTGAGGTCCGCCATATGCTCCAGGAGTATGCGCCGCCCACAAAGGTGTATATAGCAGTCGCCGCCGCAAAGCTCGCGCCAGAGGCGATGAAGCTTGCAGGTGAGTTGCGCGCACAGGGTGTTAATGCCGCGACCGATTTTGGCGATAAAAAACTAAGTAAGCAGATCGAGGCAGCCGATAAACATAAGATCCCCTACTTACTAGTCGTCGGTGAAGATGAGGTTGCGTCAGGCAATTTTAAGGTTAAAGACTTGGCAACCGGCGAAGAAAAGAAGCTTTCGCGCGCCGAGCTTTCACAATTCTTCCTAAACCTCTAGAATAGTGCCCATGCGCCGCATTACGCTCGACATAGAAACCGAGGGAGATTTCCGCGCCAACGGCGATTTTTCTAACCTTGAGCTCACTGTTTGCTGCATCCACGACTCGGAGACCGGCGAGTATAAAAGTTTTCTTAAACCGGAGTTGCCACAGCTGTGGCCTATACTCGAGCGCACCGACATGATAGTGGGCTACAACTCCGACCACTTTGACCTTCCGATTTTGGGCAAGTACTACGCTGGCAATCTCTCGACCATTAAAAGCGTAGACTTGCTTAAAGATGTTAAGCAAGCGCTCGGGCGGCGGCTCCGGCTCGATAGCATCGCCGAGGCAACCCTCGGTGAAAAAAAGAGCGGCAGCGGCGACCAGGCGGTTAGGTGGTGGAAGGAGGGCAAGGTAGAAAAAGTGCGCGCCTACTGTCTCGACGATGTGCGAATAACGATGGAGCTTTACGAATATGCCAAAAAACACGGGGCTCTTAAATATCGCGACTTCGACGGCATCCGCGATATAAAACTCGACACCAGCAAGTGGGAACTGCCGCGGGACGGAGGGGCCCTAACCCACACCTTGCCGTTTTAATAGAGGTCAGTACAATGGGGATTATATGAAAAGCCAATACGTATTGCCTATTACTATCGTGGTCGCGGGCGTGTTAGTAGCGGGAGCGGTCTTTTTGGTCGGCGGGGGCTCGACCCCGGCTCCGGGAGAGGGCTCAAGCGTTACGGCGCGCGAGTTTGACCCATCGGTAGACTACGTGCTTGGCAACCCAGACGCCCCTATCAAGGTGGTTGAGTACTCAGACCTCGAGTGCCCCTTCTGCAAAGAGTTCCAGGCAACCATGCACCAAGTCATGGAATACTACGGCCAGGGCGGCCAGGTAGCGTGGGTCTTCCGCCACTTCCCTTTGGCCCAGCTCCACTCGAAGGCGCCGCAAGAAGCGCAGGCTGCGGAATGTGCGGGCGAGCTTGGCGGCAATGAAGCGTTCTGGAAATATGTCGACCGCATCTTTGAAATCACGCCTTCAAGCAACGGACTCGACTTGGCACAGCTCCCGATTGTAGCAGGTGAGATTGGTCTCGACGTACAAGCTTTTAACCAATGTCTCTCAAGCAACAAGTATGCTAAAAAAGTGAGCGACTCCTACGCCGAGGCAATTGGCCTTGGGGCGCAAGGCACGCCCTTTACCTTGGTTATGGTAGGCGGTGAGGCAGTAACGCTCCCCGGCAACCAGCCCTACGATTCGATGCGCGCAGCTATAGACGCGATTTTGGTCGGGCTCCCAGCAGAAGGCGCCGCAGGTACAACAACTCAGTAACACGTAGAAAAACAAGTCTGAAGACTTCGTTTTTCGTAGTGACTTATTCGTCCGGCCTAAAGTGCGCGTCGTACTCCTCAGGCCCAAGGTTGATGCGGTAAATATCGAACGAATTTTCCCCTTCAAAAATATCGGAGGGGTTGGGTAGGTACACCTTTGTTGTTGCGAGTGCGCGGGTCGCGTCGCGCACCAGGCGGTTAAAGATAATAAACTCCTGCCGAAACTCTCTAAAGTCGATAATGTGGCGGCGCATCTGCGAGCGACCGTCGGCATTACGGGTTATTTTGATCTCATGCACGATAAAGCGCCGCACCGGCTTTTTAAAAGTCTTTTTGACCGTGTAGTAGTTAAATATTGCTTGCAGGATAAACAACGACTTGTCTGCTTTGTAGGGGCTAAAGGCTGAGACAAACTTAAAGTCGACCACGTCAACTCCACGCGGGTCGACCGGGCTCTGTACCACAAGGTCTGAAATTGCTTTAATAGGGAGTTTCAAGCCCGACACCTCCACTGTCGCTTTAGCCTCTACGCCCAGCACCTTGTACTTAGGCGGGCGGGCAAAAAAGAAGCTCAGCGCCTGATGGTACTCATGCTCCATTGTGGCACGTTTTTTCTTTTGTGCCGCGCGGCTCTTAACATTTTTACCGAAATTAATCTCGAAGTCAGGCACGTTACGCAGGTACTCCAGGCCGAGCGCTATGGCGCCTTCTTTACCCAGCCCGCCATAGTAGTGCTCAAGCGCAGTGTGTGCCGCCCGCCCCACGACCCCCGCAGGGCTTATGGGTGTGTCGTAGACCAGCTCGACATAGCGCTTATGCCACGCGAGCTGGTTTCGTAAAAAAGTAATGAGCGAAGAGTAGCTCCAGTGGGCTATTGGGTACTTCCGTGCCTTAGGCGCCATGCGCCCAGTATACAAAATAGTAGCTTTAGTAGCTCCTGAGCCGTTTTGCCTTCTCGTGGGTGCGGATGCGCTCAAGGGCCTTGGCCTCGATCTGACGGATGCGCTCACGGGTAACGCCGAACTTTTTCCCCACTTCTTCAAGCGTGTGATAGATTCCGTCCTCGAGCCCGTGGCGCAGTTTCAATATCTCGCGCTCTTTGGGAGAAAGCTCATCCAATATCTCGCGGAGCTGGTCGGCCAAGATACGGCGCGCCACCTCCTGGTCGGGCGAGAGTATTTTGTCGTCTTTAATAAAGTCACCAAGTACTGACTTGCCGTCGTCGTCGTCGGAGCCAACCGGGCTCTCCAAAGAGACCGTGTCTTGGTCAATCTTTTCAATCTGGTAGACCTTCTCTACATCTATACCCATCTCAAGTGCGATCTCCTCTGCCAAGGGGTCGCGACCAAGGTCCTGGCTTAAGCGGCGTGAGACCTGTTTATACTTCGCGATAGTCTCCACCATGTGCACAGGGATGCGGATTGTGCGGCTCTGGTCGGCAAGCGCGCGGGTGATAGCCTGGCGTATCCACCACGTGGCGTAAGTAGAGAACTTAAAGCCCTTGGTGTAGTCAAACTTGTCTACCGCTTTAAAGAGACCGAGGTTCCCTTCCTGTATGAGGTCGAGGAGGGTGAGGTCGGGCGAGCGGCCTACGTACTTTTTGGCGATTGAGACGACAAGGCGCAGGTTGGCGCGTGCAAGGAGATTCCGCGCCTCGCTGTCGCCTTGTATGATCCGCTTCGCCAAGTCGCGCTCCTCCTGGGCGTTCAGGAGCGGATACTTCCCTATCTCCCGCAAGTACATCTGGATAGAGTCATACTGGCTGTCGGAGCGTGAGTAGCCTTTGTCGGGAACCTCTTCCTGAATTTCCAGCATGCCGCCGCCCTCCAAGACATCAATGTGTGCGGTAGAAAACTTTTCGTACAGCACTTCAAGAAAATCGACATCGGTCTCGATGTTGGGGAAGGCCTTAAGTATCTCGTCGTAGGTCACGAACCCACGTTCGCGGCCGCGCACCAACAAACCTTCCGCCTTGCGATTCTGATCCTCTTGTTTTTTGCTGAGTTTGGGGGAAAGCTTCAAGGCGTCGCCTTTAGCAGCCTTTGTGTCAAGGCGTCGCCTTGCCAATTTTGCCTTTGGAGTGAGCTTCTTGCGGCGCTTGGCTGCAGCAGCGCGAAATTGGCGCGCCTTTTTTGATTTGGACGCACGGCCTTTAACAGGCTTCTTTTTAGCCATAGTTGAAGGGTAGTATACCTTAGTATGATGAAGAAATGAAGGGGCACTACCTACAGGTACTGTGCCTTAAACTTGGTCTTCTCTACGGCCTTTGAAATTTCACGGAGCATATCTTCTGCCACTTGCGACTCACTAGTGTGTAGCCCTAGTTCTTGTTCAAACCGAAATCGCAGGAGCTCTTGCTGGGGTGCAAGTTTTTCCGCAAGAGTTTGAAGTTCGCTCTCACCCACAAGTTTTGAGAGCTCAACATACACCGGCGTATGCGGCGCAAAGTACGCAATAAGCATCCCGACTTTTTTATCAAAGGGAGCCAGCGCAGCATCAGGCATTGCAGCGACCAGCTCCGCCTCTGCATCTTCGCTCGGCAGTGCCGGATGTTTTGCGACCTCGGCACGTACGGCCGCCTCGGGCACATGCAGCCGTTCTGCCACCAGGCGCGTAAAGTGCGCCTGCTCGATTGAGCTATGCATTGAAGCAACAAGCGGCAGCACCGACTGCTCGACCATGCGCTGATAAGCGCGCTCGTCTTTGGCGGCAGGACGCAATGCATCCATAAAGAACTCTACGGCCGTTTTGCTCGTGCGTATGGCGGCTTTAAGGAGTTCTGGGTTCTCTGCTCCTAAATCTGCCGGATCTTTGCCCTCGGGAAAGCTTGGTACCTTGACCTCAAACCCCGTCTTAAAGGCCATTAAGGCACTTTTGAGGCCGCTCCGGAGGCCGGCCTGGTCGGCGTCAAGTGCCAGGACAAGCCGCTTCGAGAGCCGGCCGAGGATTGAGAGATGTTCTTCAGTCAAAGCCGTGCCGGAGAGTGCCACGGTAAACGGCAGGCCCGACTGATGTGCGAGCACGAGGTCGAATTGCCCTTCGACCAGCAAAATGCAGTCGGCTTTGCGGATTGCACCGCGTGCTTGGTTTAAACCGTAAAGTGTGCGCGATTTTTTAAAGAGCGCGGTTTCGGGTGAGTTAACGTACTTGGCTGGCTCGACATCTTCTTTTTGGCCAGGGACCTTCTCAAAAAACCTTCCCGAAACTGCGATAGGTTCGTTGCCGGCGCCAAATATCGGGAAGATGATACGGCCGCGGAAGCGGTCGAATATTTCGCCTTGTTTTTTCTCCGACCGCACGGCAAAACCGGCGTCTACAATCTCGTCTTTAGAAAATCCGTGCTCGGTTAAGTGCTTTGAAAGCTCCTCCCACTTGGGCGGCGCATAGCCCAAGCGCCACTCCTTACTGCTTTTTGCATTAACACCGCGAGTGGTGATGTACTTTTGCACCTCAGAATGCTTCGCAAGCTCTGCTTCAAAAAAACTTACCGCCGCTTCACACACGGCTCGCAGCCGCTCCTCTTTTTCAACATCTTTGGGCTTGCCTACAAACCGAGTCTCGAGCTTAACTCCTGCTTTTTCTGCCAATTGCTTCAACACGGTCGGGAAGTCGCTCCCCTCCATCTTTTGCACAAAGGAAAAGACGTCTCCCCGCTCGCCACAGCCAAAGCACATGTAGGTCCCGCGCTCGGGGCTGACCATAAACGAGGGCGTGCGTTCTTTATGGAAGGGGCAACGGGCAGTGTAGTTCTTCCCCGCTTTTTTGAGCTGCACATACTGCCCCACGACATCAACAATATTCAGCCGGTCCTTAATCTTTTCCACGTCTTCTGACGACATACCTTCATAGTATACTCCTTGACATTTACTGGTTTTCAAAGTAAAAAGTAATTTGACTTAGTTGGACCACTTGCTACCCAATGGAGGCTGCGACATGCTGAGATATCCAGAGATAGAACGCGCAGAACTGAGGAGGAAAATTAAACGAGAAAATAATCTTATTGTCGGCCTTGTTCTGGCAATACTGGTTCTCGCAGGGCCATTACAACTTCTTGTCCTATATCTCATGAAGTTGCTGGGTATGGAATGACCTGGCAAACGACTAAGGGTGCGCAAACCGAAAGGAATGCGCGCCCTCAATCTTTTTATATATTTAACCTTTACTGCGCTGCTTCGGTTTTCTCTACACGCGGCATCTCAACCGCACGAGGAGTAAACTTTTGCACCATCTCCTGCTTAGGGCTACCTTTGAAGCCCGTACCAGCAGGAATGAGCCGGCCTATAATCACGTTTTCTTTAAGGCCCTCGAGGTGGTCTACCGCGCCTGCAATAGAGGCCTTGATAAGCATGCGAGTCGTGTTTTGGAAGGAAGCTGCCGAGAGGAAGCTTGCGCGCGAGAGCGAGACGTCGAGAATGCCCATGATGAGCCCATCGCCCTTTGCTTTATCGCCACCCGCCTCCGCAGTCTTTTCGTTAACTGCGTTCAAGTCAGTTTCTGGGATAACGTCGCCAACGGAGAGCTCGGTCGAGCCGGAAGCCGTGATTTTAACGCGGCTAAACATCTGGCGGACGATAACCTCGAGGTGCTTGATAGAGATGTTGGCACCCTGGAGCTCGTAGATTTTAACTACCTCGGCGATGATGTAGTCGAGCGTCTTTTCCTTGCCCGCGTACTTGAAGAGGTCTTGGAGGTCGGCAGAGCCGTCGGTTATGAACTGGCCTTTGACAATCGTGTCTCCTGTCTTAACAAGCGGCACACGGCGGAAGTGGACTTCATACTCAACCATGTCCTTGCCTTTCTTGCCTGCCTTAAGGTGTTCGACGTCAGGAGCGACAACAATGATTCTGCTGCCAGGCCCGGTCTTTGCCTCGGGGTCGTCTTTTACCTCAACCACCTGGCCGGAAACTGTCGCGACAACCGCCGGGTTGCGCGGTGCGCGGCGCTCAAAGATTTCTTCGACGCGCGGGAGGCCCTGCGTGATGTCGCCGCCCACGCTCGCGGCGCCTCCGGCGTGGAAGGTACGCATGGTGAGCTGGGTGCCCGGCTCGCCGATTGCTTGCGCCGCAACGGTACCCACCGCTTCGCCCAAGGCCACCGGCTTCATGGTGCCAAGGTCTGCACCGTAGCACTTGGCACAAACGCCCTTATGCGACTTGCAAACCACGGGTGAGCGTACGTACACGCTCTCTACACCGAGTTCTTCTATATGTTTGGCATCCTTTTGAGTTATGAAGTGACCTTTTTTGTAGTGGGTCGCGCCTTCGTGTTCAACATCGCCCGCCAAGTAGCGGCCTGTAATATTTTGTGCGAGAAAGACGCCGATACCAGAAGCGGATTCGCGCTGAATCGTGAGGCCGTCTTTGGTTCCGCATTCTTCTTGCGAGACAACCACGTCTTGCGCGACGTCGAAGAGGCGGCGGGTCAGATACCCTGCTTTGGCGGTGTTGAGCGCCGTGTCGGAGAGGCCCTTGCGCGAGCCGTGGGTGGTAATAAAGTACTCGATCGGGGTCAAACCTTCCTTCATGGACTTTGTAATCGGGAATTCAATTGCCTCGCCGGTGGGAGACGCGATAAGGCCCTTCATGCCGGCCATCTGGGTTACCTGGGCCACGGAGCCGCGAGCGCCGGATTTAAGCATGTCAGAGACCGGCCCGTTTTCTACGAGTGTTGCAGGGATCAGTTTCTCAACCTGTGACTTAGCACCGTGCCAGATCTCGATGTTGAGGCGGTAACGTTCCTCTTCGGAGAGCAGGCCCTGCTCCCAGTGTTTTATAACTTCATCCGATTTCTTCTGCGCTTCGGCGACGATTGCATCTTTCTCCTTCGGTATCTTGATGTCGTCGAGAGACCACGTGATGCCTGATTGCGTAACGTAACGGAAGCCGAACGTTTTGATGCGGTCCAAAATTTCCGGTACCCTGTCGAGACCGTAGCGTTCAATCAGGTCGTCTACCAAGTGTGCAAGCGCTTTCTTGTCTACAGGTGCGTTGACAAACGGATAGTCTGAAGGAAAGACGGTGTTGAAGAGGAGCCGGCCGACGGTAGTCTCGAAGAGCTGGCCGCCAAACTGCGAGTACTTCTCTTTTTCCGAAGGCTGTACTTTGACCTTTGCCTGGAAGCCCACCGCTCCGTAGTCGTAAGCCAAAATTGCGGCGTTGGGGCTCTGGAATGCCATCCCCTCTCCCTTAGCACCGGCGACTTCTTTAGTCATCCAATATGAGCCGAGCAAGATGTCGAGAAGTTTGGTCGCAACGACCGGCTCGCCGCTCCCAGGCTTGAGGATGTTTTTGTTTGCAGCCATAATAAGCCGCGCTTCTGCCTGCGCTTCAGAGCTAAGCGGTACGTGCACGGCCATCTGGTCGCCATCGAAGTCCGCGTTAAATGCAGGGCACACCAGCGGGTGCAGCTGGATAGCGTTTCCTTCAATAAGGACCGGCTGGAAGGCCTGGATACCGAGGCGATGAAGCGTAGGTGCGCGGTTGAGGAGTACGTATTTGTCTTTGATTATCTCTTCGAGGATTGCCCACACTTCCGGCACGCCCTCGTCTATGAGGCGGCCTGCACCGCGGATGTTGTACGCAAGTTCTTTCTCTAGGAGTTTGCCGATAACAAATGGGCGGAAGAGCTCGAGCGCCATGTGCTTAGGGAGACCACACTGGTGGAGTTTGAGTTCCGGACCGACGACGATTACCGAGCGGCCGGAGTAGTCGACGCGCTTGCCGAGCAAGTTCTGGCGGAAGAGGCCGTGCTTGCCTTTAAGATTGTCAGAAAGAGATTTGAGCGGGCGGGTGCGGGCCTGCGTTGTTGCAGAGTATGCCGCACCGCCATGGCGAATTGAGTTGTCTATGAGTGCATCCACCGCCTCCTGCAAGATGCGCTTCTCGTTGCGCAAAATGACATCAGGTGCGTGAATGTCAAGCAGTTTCTTCAGGCGATTGTTGCGGTTGATGACGCGGCGATAGAGGTCGTTGACGTCACTGGTTGCATGGCGGCCGCCTTCAAGCGCGACCATAGGCCGGAGGCCCGGCGGGATAACCGGAATGCGGGTGAGGAACATCCACTCAGGGCGGACGTTCGCGCGCACCATGGCGCGCAGACTGGAGAGACGTTTGCCGAGCTTCTCGCGCTCGGCGGCGCCCGCGGTCTCGAGTGCGGTTTCAACAATGGAAACCTGCTCTTTGAGATCCAGATCTTTGCAGAGGTTGTAAATTGCTTCGGCACCGATGCCCGCCTCAAACGAAGCGCCGTATTTAATGGCAAAGCGGTGATATTTGGGCTCATCCAACACTGCACCAACCTGGATAGAGTCGATGTCGCGCTTAGCTTCGAGGAAGAGCTCTTTCATTTTCTCCTTCGACTTATCGTCCTGGAGATTCTTGAGTTTTGCCTTGTACTCGGTTTCAAGCTCGGCGCTGATGCGTTCTTTCTCGTTTTTATGCACAGCCGTTACGACGTAGCCCGCAAAGTAGACTACCTTTTCAAGCTCGCCCGCGGAGAGCCCGAGGACCATTGCAAGGCGGCTCGGAATTGCACGTAGGAACCACACGTGTGCCACAGGCACGGCTAAGTCGACATGGCCCATGCGCTCGCGGCGGACTATTGAGCGCGTGATCTCGACACCGCACTTCTCGCAGGTAATACCCTTGTAGCGGATGCCGCGGTATTTGCCACAGTAACATTCGTAGTCTTTTTCAGGACCGAATATTTTTTCGTCAAAGAGGGAGTTTTTCTCCGGCCGCTGGGTACGGTAGTTGATAGTTTCTGGTTTTGTTACCTCGCCGTGAGACCACTCTAAGATGCGCTCGGGCGACGCCGGGCGTATGCGCACCGCGTCAAAGTCGCTTACCTCGGCACCCGGCGTCTTGCGCGCAGGCGTGCCAACGCGCTCGCCGTGGCGCAGGAGCTCGGCATCGAGCGAGAGGCCGCGCAGCGTGTGGAGGAGTACGTTAAAGGAAGCGGGCGCAAAGTGATGGGAGATAGGTTCGCCGCGCACGAGCGCGTCGAAGGCCGCCGAGCGCCCCTGGATGTCGTCGGACTTAATAGTGAGCATTTCTCGGAGCGTATAGGCGGCGCCGTAGCCAAGAAGCGCCCACACTTCCATCTCGCCGAAGCGCTGGCCGCCGCCCTGCGCTTTGCCGCCCAAGGGCTGCTGGGTAATCAGAGAGTATGGACCAATCGAGCGCATGTGGATTTTGTCCTCAACCATGTGGTGGAGCTTCAAGATATACATGTAGCCAACTGCAATATCCTGTTCAAACTTCTCGCCGGTGCGGCCGTCGTAGAGTCGCATCTTGCCGTTTTCATTGTGACCGGCTTTTTTAAGTTCTTCGCGAATCTCCACTTCGGTTGCACCTTGAAACGGCGGGCAGATTGCCTGATAGTTAAGCGTGTTTGCCGCGAGCCCCAAGTGAAGTTCGAGGATTTGTCCCAAGTTCATGCGGCTTGGCACGCCAAGCGGCGTCAAAATGACATCTACCGGACGGCCATCTTCGGTGTAGGGCATGTCCTCCTCGGGCAAAATGCGCGAGATAACACCCTTATTGCCGTGGCGGCCGGCGAGCTTGTCTCCGACAGAAATAGCCCGGAGCTGCGCAACTTCTATATGAATGCGCTTGATGATACCGCTCTCGAGGTTGTGCCCCGCCTCGCGGGAAAATACTTTTACGCCGATGACGCGACCGCGCTTGCCGTTTTCAACACGCAAACTCGAGTCTTTCACGTCGCGCGCTTTGTCGCCAAAAATCGAACGGAGGAGACGCTCTTCCGGGGTGAGCTGAGTCTCGCCCTTGGGAGTAATCTTGCCTACGAGAATGTCGCCCGGGCGCACCTCCGAGCCGGTGCGTACAATACCGTCTTCGTCGAGGTTGCGAAGCTTGGTTTCGGAGACATTAGGGATGTCATGGGTAGTTTCCTCCGGACCGAGCTTGGTGTCGCGTACGTTGCAGACAAACTCTTCTATATGAATAGACGAAAACTTTGAGTCTTTAACGAGGCGCTCGGAGATGATAATCGCGTCTTCGTAGTTGGCGCCGCTCCAGCACATAAAGGCGACGAGGGCATTTTGGCCGAGCGCTAGCTGGCCGCCGTCGGTCGAAGAAGCGTCGGCAAGAAGGTCGCCCTTCTTAACTTTCTGCCCTACTTCAACGGTGGGGCGCTGGTGGAGCGCGGTAAAGCCGTTGGTGCGTACAAAGTTGACGAGGCTGTACTCAGTCTCTTTGCCTTTTGCATTTTTAACGACCACTTTTTTGCCGTCTGCCTTGGTGACCGTACCCTCTTCTTTTGCCAAGTGGAGCCGGCCGGTGTCCCTGGCCGCACGAGCTTCGATGCCGGTTGCCACAAGCGGCGCCTCGGGGATAATGCAGGGCGTGGCCTGCTTTTGCATGTTAGAGCCCATCAGAGCGCGGTTGGCGTCGTCGTGCTCGAGAAACGGGATCATCGAGGTTGCGATGGAGAAGGGCTGCTCCGGCGCCACGTCCATATAGCTCACCGTCTCGCGTGCGACGCGGGTGGGCGCTCCGTTTAAGCGCACCTCGACCGATTCTTCGAGGATCTGGCCGTCTTCCCCTACCTTGATTCCGGCGTGGGCAATAGGTTCTTTCTCCTCTTCGGCCGCATTGAGATAGACAATTTCCTTTGTAACTTTGCCTCCTACTACGCGCGCGTAGGGAGTTTCAATCATTCCAAACTCGTTGAGCCGGGCAAACATAGAGAGACGCAAAATGAGGCCAATGTTCGGGCCTTCAGGCGTCTGGATGGGACAGAGGCGCCCGTAGTGGCTTGGGTGCACGTCGCGCACCTCAAAGCCCGCGCGCTCTCGCGTGAGGCCGCCCGGGCCCAAAGCCGAGAGCGTGCGCAAGTGCTCGATCTCGTTGAGTGCATTCTCCTGCGCGTGGAATTGTGAGAGCTGGTTGGTTGTAAAAAACTCTTTGATGCGCGCCTGCAAGGGCCGTGGATTCACAAACATAACGGGCTGAGAGGCCTCGGCGTCTATGGTCGACATACGGTCTTGGATGTTGCGCTTCATGTGAGTCAAACCAACGCGCAAGCGGCTCTGAAGCATCTCGCCTACGTAGCGCACGCGCCTCGAACCCAGGTGGTCGATGTTATCTTCAGTGGCGTTAGGGTCGTTTTCAAGCGCAATAACATGACGCACCACCAGCACGAGGTCGTCCAAACTCAAGGTCTTCCTGGTGAGTTCCTTCTCGTCGAGAGATTTATTGAAACGCTGATTAAAGCGGTAACGCCCCACGCGAGAGAGATCATAACGCTCCTCGCTAAATATAGAGTTTATATAATCTTTGGCGTTTTGCGTGGTGGCAAGGTCTCCGTCGCGCAGACGCTTGTGGATTTCCACATATGCCTCGTCGGCCGTTTTTGCCGGGTCGAGCTCTATAGCCGACTCTATCCAGCGTTTTTCGTGGGAAGTTGCAGAAAAGAGAGACTTGAGATCGCTGTCGTACTGGGCGCCGAGGACGCGCAGGAGGGAGACCGCCGGGAACTTGCGCTTGCGGTCGATACGCACTGAAATGTCGTTCTCTGCACCCGCCTCCATCTCGATCCAGGCGCCTCTAGCGGGGATAACCTTGGCACCGAAATGGCGCTTGCCCTTCACCTCCTCTGCGGTAAAAAAGACGCCGTAGGAGCGTGCGAGTTGCGGGACTATGACGCGCTCGACGCCGTTTATGACAAACGTGCCGTGCGAGGTCATCACGGGGAAGTCCGCAAGAAAAACTTCCTGCTCGGTTTCAGAGCCGGAAGTTTTGTTTTTGAGGCGGACAATAGCGCGCAGAGGAATGTCGAGCGAGAGTTTTTGAGCCTTGGCGTAGTGCTCGTCGTACTTAGGTTCGCCGAGCTCTATCTTTACAAACTCGAGGTCAAACTTTTTTCCCGAGTAATCCTTAATAGGAGTAAATTCTTTAAAGGTATCCTTGACGCCTTCTTTAAGGAGCCAATTAAAAGAGTCGAGCTGAGCCTGCGAGAGATTCGGCGTCTCGACACGAGGGGCTTTAAACCGGCTGAAAAATTTTTGCTCTCGCATTGGTTTTATTAATTACGCAGGGTGACTAATTAATCGAACGTGAACAATCTAAAAATAGAGTGCAACTAAGATATCCACAGCCCTAAAACACGAAAAAGTACGGGGGCGCACAGCTCCCTTGCTCGACTCATCAAGCTTTCCTATTTGGTAGTTCCCTCTACCACTATGTGTATCGAAACCCCGCTTCTCGATACTCAATCATGCCCCGCTATTGGTTTCAATAATGAGTATACACCCCATTCCTAGGGCGTCAACCCCTTATCCCCTGGGGTTACTGCGCCTTTTGGAGCGAAGAGCGTCTATTTTGACATGATGGCCGGAGAGGAGGACTTTGGGCACCCGGTAACCCTTTCCCTTGTGCTTGATGACCTCAGGGCGGGTGTAAACATCATGACTCGCTACCCGACCTTCCTCAAGGCTTTCAAAGCGACCAAGCACGCCTTTTATCTGCCTAGCCGCGGCATCGATTATGGCAAGCGCTGGCACCTCGCCACCAGTCAATATATAGGGGCCGACCGACACCTCCTCGGCCTTTAAAACCTTTTTTGCGCGGGCATCAATGCCTTCGTACCTGCCACAGACAATAATGACATCTTTATTTTTTGTAAGTGCTTTGGCGTAGGCGTTGGTAAGCGGCCTACCACCAGCCGATGTAATAATCACCTTTGGTTTCTTAGTTCCATATATGGAACTCCTTACCTTCTCTACCGCTCTAATAACCGGTTCTGCTTTGATGACCATACCTGGTCCTCCACCATACGGCCTATCGTCAACTTGTTTATAGCCCCATTTGCCTGCCCCGTAGCCAGCGCGAAGCGCTGTGGTAGTGGGGTTCGTGACAGAGTCGCGTAGCTGATAAACTTTTACCTTTAGCTTTTTATCTTTCTGTGCACGACCAAGAATCGAGGTGGTGGTATACGCCTCGATTACTTCGGGGAAGAGTGTGACTACATGAAAATTCACCCGCGCACAATACCACAAAATTGTAAAATAGTGAAGCCGCCCGAGGAGTCAGGCGGCTTCGGGTTCGTCAAAAGCTGGAGCCAGCCAGGTTTCTGACAGAACGAAGTGAATAATTGATGTCTCCTCAAAGTCGAAGACGACAAGAAAGTTGTGTTCGTCCAAGACCTTAACAACTATTCCGACTTCACCTTGAGGAATTGTTGCGAGCTGGAGCCCTTGCCTGCGATCATATTCGTCCACGACTTGCCCATACCGCGCGACAATCGATTGACTCAAAGCCACATACGGAATCTCCCGTACATAAAGATCCATTGAACTTTCTCCCGCTAACTAAAACCTATTTGGATTGTAGACTAAAAATCTAGAGGCGTAAATCGTCCATCGCTTCATCAACGGACTTCATGGCGGGAGAAGACGGAGTCGAAGAAGAGTCGGAGTCGCTGCCCCACGAGGTTGCGTGGCCGGTGCCGCCCGCTGGTTCATTAATCTTAAGGTTTACGCGGGCATTATGCTTCATCCCTACCACGCGAAGGAGGGTGCGAATTGCTTTGGCAGTGTTTCCCGAGCGGCCGATGACCTTACCCATGTCGTCTCCGTGGAGGTCAAGTGTAAGTAGGACGCCCATCTCGTCGACAGTGCGCCCAATTTTGACATCCTCCGGGTGCTCTACGAGCCCCTTGATGACAAATTCCAAAAACTCCTGATCCTTTTCTGCCATGCTGTATATGTAATTTTGTTAATTAGGCCTGCGGAGGGCCTCCTTCCTACAATGTTAGGCGCTTGCCTTCTCTTCCGCAACTACGTTATCCCCTTTTGCCACTACCGGAGCTTCTCCGACGCTTTCGGTCGGAGCCCCGACCCCTTCGGGCGTCGGGGTTGCCACCTCTTCTTCCTTTTTAGGGGGAGACTTTTGAGGAAGCACGTTTATCTTCTTGCCTTCGATTATTTTTTGCGAAATGAGGAGGTTGTGGACCGTGTCGGAGACAGTGGCACCCATGCCTATCCAGTGCTTGATGCGGTCGGCCTTCAGTGCGACACGATCAGAGCGTGCGTCGTAGGATCCCAAAAGTTCATTAAAGTTGCCGGTCTTTGCGGCACGTTTAGACTCAACCAAAATAACCCGGAAACTCGGGTCGTTTTTGCGGCCAACGCGCTGTAAGCGGATAGTTAACATGGTCTCGGACACAGTAGCATAGATATGTTATAGTGGCAACAAGTGACGAAAAGTAAGGAGCAAAGATCAAAAAAACTCATCTCCGGAGTCGTGCAGGTAACCCGCAAAGGCACGGGATACTTGGCCTGGCCGGAAGAACCAGAAAAAGAAGATGTTGAAATCAGGACCGAGGACTTGGGCGGTGCCTTAAACGGCGACACGGTTGAGGTCGAGCTTCTGGGGCTTTTTCCCCGCCCCAAAGGCAAAGTGCATAAAGTAGTTGCCCGTGTTAAAGAAGAATTTGTTGCAACAATCAAAGATGCGCGCACGGCAGTTGCAAGCGACATCCGGGTGTACCGCCCGTTTGCACTCGCAGAAGAAAGCAATTTTGCACCGGGAGAAAAGGTGCTCGTGCGTCTGCTCTCTTTTGATGGTAAGCAAGACCCAAAGGGCACAATCGTCAAACACTTGGGCCGCGCGGGCGAGCACAAAGTAGAAATGAACGCCATCGTGCTTGAGCACGGCTTCCGCACAGAATTTCCAGAAGAAGCAGAGCGCGAAGCACGCGAGCTAGAAGAGCGCCACGCGCAAATTATTGAAGAAGAGCTGGGGAAACGCACCGACTTCCGCGGCACGCCGACCATGACCATCGACCCTGCCGACGCCAAAGATTTTGACGATGCGCTTTCGATTGTTGAGCTCCCGAACGGCGAGTACGAAGTCGGTGTACACATAGCCGATGCAACCCACTTTGTCCGCCCCGGCACTGCACTCGACGACGAAGCGGTCCGTCGCGGCACCTCTGTCTATCTTGTCGACTCCACCATTCCCATGCTCCCGCATGAGATTTCAGCCGGTATCGCAAGCCTGAAGCAGGGCGAAGACCGGTTGGCCTTCTCCGCCGTCTTCCGGATGAACGACAAGGCCGAGGTAGTAGACCGCAAGTTTCAAAAGACCATCATACGCTCACAAAAGCGCTTCACCTACGAAGAAGCACAAGAGGTGTTACAGACCGGAAAGGGGCCGTTTATCAAGGAACTCGGCCGGCTGCGCCAGCTGGCGCGGGTACTGCGCAAGAAGCGCGAACATGAAGGGGCGATAGATTTTGGCGACAACGAAGTAAAGTTTACGCTCGACAAGGACGGCAAACCAATCTCTGTTGTACGCAAAACCCGCATTGAGACCATGCTGATGATTGAGGAGTTTATGCTCCTCGCCAACCGCGAGGTAGCAACCTACATCTCCGAGCTCGCTAAAAAAGTGCCGGAGAAAAACTTGGTCTTTCTCTATCGAATTCACGACGAACCAAAAGAAGATCGTATTGAGGAACTAGCGACCTTTGTGCGAGCAATAGGCTATGAGTTTGGCAAACAAAAAAAGAGGCCGGGTGTCAAAGACATCGCAAAACTCCTTAAAGATATCGAGGGCAAGCCCGAGGAGCATCTAATCCGCACCGCTACACTTCGCAGCATGGCCAAAGCAATATACTCGACAAAAAATATCGGGCACTTCGGCCTTGCATTTGAGTACTATACACACTTTACCTCGCCTATCAGGCGCTACCCGGACATGCTCGCGCACCGAATTCTTGCCTCACACCTAGACGGCAAGCCGATAACGAGAACGGAGTATGGCCATCTTGAAAAACTGTGTATCGAGGTGTCAGCGCGCGAGGCGGAGGCTGTTGATGCCGAGCGTGAGTCTATCCGCTACAAACTGGTTGAGTATATGTCGACCAAGGTCGGCCAAACGTTCGAGGGCGTTATCTCTGGTGTCACCGACTGGGGCCTCTATGTTGAAGAAAAACAATCTTCAGCCGAGGGGCTGGTACGCATCCGCACGCTTGGTAAAGAGTTTTTTACTTATGTGCCAAAAGAATATGCGCTCGTCGGCGAACGCACTAAAAAAAAGTTCGCACTCGGGGACAAGCTCCGAGTGCGATTGGTAGCGGCCGACTTAGCGGCCCGAACTCTCGATTTTGAGTTGGTGAACTAGTCGAACCGCAGGTTGCCGTTCTGACGGGCAAAGTGATCGCGAACCACTTGCGGGATGGACTCCCCGTGGTCAAGCACGAGCCAGGCACTGTCTTCCAGCTTCACTCTGTCCCTTTCTTTCAACCTCCGTTGGAACTGCCCTCCTTGCAGACGATAGTCGCACTCCTGAAAAGTCACCTCTTCGCTCATGTGCGGCCCTCCTTCGCCAAATCCACTGTAGCAAAACGGACTCTACTTCGCCACCGCAGTAGCCTCCTCAAAGTTGACAGAGAGAAGCTTGGAAACGCCGTCTGAGCCCATGGTTATGCCATAGAGCACACTGGCGCGAGACATGGTCTCGCGATTGTGGGTAATGAGGATGAGTTGCGACTTTTTAGCCAAGTTCTCGATCATATCGCCATAGCGTCTTGAGTTTGCCTCGTCGAGCGCGGCATCGGTCTCATCCAAAATTAAAAACGGCGGCGGGTTGACCTGGCTCATTGCAAAAATAAGGGCAATAGAGGTCAGCGCGCGCTCGCCGCCGGAGAGCATGTGCAAGCCCTTAACGCGTTTGTGCGGGAGTGATACGTTTATATCTATCCCCTCTTCGATTTCTTCAAGATCCTCGTCTCCTTCGTTCTCCGATTCAGTATCATTCTCCGTCTGCACCCCGGCACCGCGGCGAAGTTTCTTTTCTTTAACTATTTGGAGCGCGGCAGTGCCGCCGCCGAACATGAGCTTAAAAAAGTTGTCGAACTCTTTATTTATCCGCTCGATACCTTTACCAAAGCGCACTTCTAACGTATCGGTAAGTTCGTCGATAAGCTCATGGAGTTTCCTAGCCGAAGTTTCCAGGTCTTCGAGCTCACGCGCCAAAAAGGCATCGCGTTCGCTGGTCTCCTTGTGCTCTCTTAATATCTCGCTTCCACCAATGAGCCCCGTTTCCTCGAGCTTGATTTTCATCCGCTCGAGCTTGCGGCGGCGATCTTCCTGCATCTTGCGAGGCTCGTCCGCCATATCCGCGTTTAACACGGCTTCTCCAGAAACCAAGCGAACGCGGTGCTCTTCGTACTCCGCTGCAGCACGGCCAATCAACGCTCCCGCCTCGGCGAGTTCAGACCTGAACTGTTCTTTGTCGCGTGCAAGCGACTCCTCGCGCGCCTTAAAGCCAACCAGTGCGGCATCGAGCTCGCCTCGCCTCGCCATCGCGGCAAAGAGTTCGCGTTCTGACTCGCGACTTAAGTCTTTTTCGCTTTCGATCTTTTTGCGCAGATGCTCGACCGCCTTCGTTATCCGCACCTCTTCAGCTGCAAGCTCTTTAAGCTCTTTCTCGAGATCTGCTTTTTTATGATCCAAGTCCTCGCTTGAGATGCCACTTTCGTTCTCGCCGCGGGTGAGCCGCCCGATAAAATCTTTAACATTCGAAATGAGTGTATGCAGCCGCTCTTTAAAACTTGCGGTATCGAGGTTCTCGAGCTCTTTGAGGAGCCCCTCGGCAAAGTATTTTGCTTCACTTGCCGGCACTGTCGCTCCCGCCACCTTGGCAAGCCGCTCGCGAGCAGTAAGCTCGCCTTCTATGCGCCCCAGCTCACGCTCGGCCTCGCCGCGCTTCGTAACCGCAATACGACCTTGACTCTCAAGCTCTATGAGCTCACGCGCCTCCCCGTCGTTTTTCTTTTTGCTTACCTCCGACCTTAAGTTATTTATCTTCGAATCGATCCTCGTCCGCTCATCCAGAGGCTCCGACCGCTCCTCTTTGAGCGTCGCTTCGGCAATATGGATGTAAACACTCTCGCGCTTCAAATACTCAAGATATTTCTCTGCAAGCTCACTACGCAAGATTTCCGATTCTTCTATCTTTTTAACTTGGCTTGCAAGAAACTTGAGGTGGGGGCTTAGCTCCCGCCGAAGTGCCGCGACTTCCCTCATGTTTTCCGCAGTTTTCTCTAACTTTTTCTCCGCCTCTTCCCGTTTATACAAATACGCGGTGAGACCGAGAGCGTCTTCGACCATCTCTCTTCGCTCGCGGCTCGAAGCGGAGAGAATCCGGTCGGCCTCGCCCTGGGAGATGATGTGGTGGCCGGAAGCGCCGATGTTGGCTCCTGCAAGGAGTTCCGCAACGTCACGCAGGCGCACCTGCGAGCCGTTTAGCAGATAGTCATTGAGGCCGTCGCGATGCACCACACGCTCAATAGCGACATCGTCGAAATCAAGGTTGAGCACACGGTCATGGTTGTCAAACACTAATTTTACCCCTGCGCGGCTGCCGCGCGGCATGCTCGCCGAGCCATTCCAGATCAAATCCTCACCCCTGCGCCCGCGCATCGACTTCATCGACTGCTCGCCTAAGACAAAGCGAAAGCTCTCGGCAATGTTTGACTTGCCGGAGCCGTTTGGGCCCACTACCGCCGTTATGGCCGAGGCAAACTCGAGTGGCGTTTTTTTGGCAAATGATTTAAACCCCGAGAGCTCAATGCTCTTTAAACGCATGGGGATATTGTATCAAAAATTACCACCCTTTTTCTTCAAGCGCGTTGCGGGCGGCGTCTTGCTCGGCCTCTTGCTTGCTCTTGCCGCCGCCCTGCGCAAGCAGCATGTCTTTAACGTAGACGCCCACGATAAACTGCTTGTCGTGGTCGGGACCGGTCTCGCGCACCACCGCGTAGTAGGGTGTCGCGCCCTCGGCCTCCTGCGCCTTTTCCTGCAGGGTCGACTTGGGGTCGCGCCAGAGCTTCTTTTTCATAATCTCGTCCATTTTGGGGAAGAGAAACTTCTCTATAAACATCTCAGCGGCTTCGTACCCCTGGTCGAGGTAAATCGCCCCAATCAAAGCTTCGATAGCATTTGCAAGCAGGATGCCGCGCGCGCGGCCCGTGTCTTTTGCCTCGCCGCGGGAGAGCAGGAGGTAGTCGTTCATACCTATCTCGCTTGCAACTTCGGAGAGCGTTACCGCGTTAACCAGTGCCGCGCGAAAAGCAGTTAAGTCGCCCTCCGGCCGCTCTGGAAATTTTTCGTACAAAAAGTGCGTGACGATAAGCTCGAGTACGGCATCGCCCAAAAACTCTAGCCGCTCGTTGTGCTCGGCCTCCTCGTCTCTGTGTTCGTTCAAGTATGAGCGATGCGTAAACGCCTGCCGCAGCAGCCCCTCGTTTTTAAACGTAAACCCTATACCCTGTTCAAACTGCGCAAAATCTTTGGTCATTTCTGTGTCTTACCGGACGTATTGGTTAATTTCTGCACTGCTTTCGTCACTATGGGGAGCATATCTTCGTAAAAATTGAGTTCGAGCGCGTCCTGCAGTTTAAACCACTTTGCGTCGTCGAGGCCGCCCTTCTGCTCGAGCTTTATGTCTGCAAACGGCGACTCGGCCAAAAAGTACGTTACGTGCTTGCGCTTCTTGCCGGTCTCGGGGTCTGAAGCGACATACTCGTTCTCCCCCACCTTTTCTTTAATGCTGATGTCAAGGCCGAGCTCTTCTTTTATTTCGCGCACGGTGCCGTCTTCGACACTTTCATTCGCAATCTCGGGCGCATCGCCGATCTTGCCCTTCGAGAGGGTCCAGTGGCCGAAGATGTCGTGCACGAGCGCGAGATAGAGTTCTCCCCCGTGGCGCGCGTAGACTATGGCGCCGCCCAAGTGCTGCACCGGCATTTGGTCGTACGGCACATCCTTCTTCTTTTTGGAGACTTCGTCTTTGCCGGGCTCGCCCAACTCTTTGTAGACAGCGCCGAGTACGCCGTTGACGAAGCGGCCGCTGTTCTCGCCCCCAAAACTCTTGGCAAGTTCGATCGCTTCGTTGATGGCAACTTTTGCCGGCACTTTGTCGCGGTCGGAAAACAGGAGCTCAAAAAGCCCGAGCCGCAGTACGTTGCGGTCAACAGGCGCGATACGGTCAAGCGGCCACTCAGGCGCCGCTTTTTCTATCACCAAATCAAGATCGTCCTTGCGCTCCAGAACTCCTTTGAGAAGCTCCGCCATAAACGGAGCGTCGCCTGCGGCAGGAGCAAACTCGGCCGTGTTGCGCGAGAGCGCGCTTTCGGCCTGCTCTCCCGAACAGGTACGAATGTCACACTCGAAGAGTGTTTGGAGTACAACCGATCGTGAGAGGTGCCTGTTTGCCATTGTGTGGAAGAACTCGCGCCTGAACCGCCCCGCACCTAGATAGACCCAAGAGCAAAACCAAAAACTACTTCTGTGCTTCGCTCTTATTTCCCTCTTGCTTCTTTGCAAGCTTAGCAGCCTTAGTGGCAGCTTTGCCGGCAAGGTCCAAGACGACACGGCCCTTATAGCGGCCGCATACCGGGCATGCCCGGTGCGACACCTTAGGTGCTCCGCACTCACAATACTGGAGACCCTGCGCTTTAAGCGCATGGTGAGCCCGGTGCTGACCGGTCTGGCTCCTGTTATGTCGCATCCTGACGACCATAAAAAAAATATAGCATCTATGGCTTAAAAAGACAATCCTGTGTATAAAGACTGCAGATCGAACAAACCCAAAGGAGGGAGTCATGCAGCGATCTGCATACGTCTGCCCTCTTCGGGGCGAAAGCGTTTTGCTTGGTCAAAATAGGGATGGCGGAGCGGCAGGAAAGTGGAGTGCGTGCGGCGGCAAAGTCAATAAAAATGAGTGGGTGGTCGCCGCAGCCCGGCGAGAGCTACGCGAAGAATCGTCGCTGGAAGTCGACGAGAAGCATCTCGTACCCTCGGCCCTTGTGACTACCTATCGCGGTTCAGCCGCCTACTACCGGCTGTATATCTTTACGGTCAAACAGTGGATCGGGGAACCGACAGATACATCAGAGATGTATAACCACCAATGGTTCCCTTTCTCGCAAGTTCCGCTCAAGATGATGAGACCAAGCGACCGCCAGTGGCTTCCTTTGGTACTTGCCGGGGAGACCTTTGCGGCTGACATCTACCTCGACGAAGACGGTGAGGCGGTCCGCGAAATAAAAAAATACCGCCCAATGAGATTTAGGAACGAGTTTGCGTGAGCGAACTCGTTCTTCTATTTTTAAAAGTTCAAGGGCCCCGCACAATGTGGGGGGCCCCGCGAACCTTTCTATTTGGCCGTCGTCACGTAGAGCGGCGGATATCTGTCCATCGCCCGCGGCGGTGACCGCATGATCGGCTTAGGAGGTTTCCCCGAAGAAGCAAGATAGTCGGCTTTTTCTTCCTCTGTTGCGCCGGCATTGGGACAGGTGGGCGGACAACCCCACCCGACGCCTTTCCTGACCTTCGCCAGACCGCAAGCCTCTCCTGTTGCCGAGACAACCGTCTTACATTTCCAAATTTTGTCAGCCAATGGTGCCTCCTCAAGCGCCGATATGAACGTTGGACTGCTGTGCCGCAAGCGTGCGAGCCGTTGCGCTGCAGCCGCAACCGGGAGGACAGTGATAGTGTCCGTCCGAGTCACGTGTGCGATCGAGAATGCACCCGATCAAGGCACAAGCTTTTGTGGGAGAATCCTCCTGCGAAGCTGTATCCCCCGAATTACCGTTGGCGTTCGTCAACTTCTTACCCTCCTATGTCTATTGGAATGACTCGGACAGAACTTCGTACTTACAGTAATCAATTCTATCACTTTCTCACCCCTTTTTCAACCTTACAAAAGCTCTTGCGGTGTATATCGCAAAGACCGTGTTGTATGAGCGCTTCACGGTGCTTTTTAGTACCGTAGCCCTTGTGGATATCAAAACCATATTCTGGGTACCGCAGAGCGTGTTTGCGCATCAGCCGGTCGCGTTTAACTTTGGCGGCAATGGAAGCAAGAGAGATGAGAGGTTCACTTTCGTCCCCGCCGATAATCGTTTTTTGATACATAAAGCGGCGAGGTGCGCGGAGTGCGCCATCTAACAAAATCTCTGTCTGCTCGGGCACCACTTCAAGCACACGCAGTGCGCGAGCAATAGCCGCGCGCACGGCAGGCACAATTCCGTACTCGTCGATAAATCGAGCTGAAGAAAACTGCACGCTGTGCCGCAACCCATGTTCCGCTTCCAGCATCCTCAATTTTTCATACCAAATCTCGCGTCCAAGCTCGCTCATCTGCTTGCTGTCCCTGACGCCTGTGAGCAACGTGAGGTCAAATGTCGCTGGCACCACCACAACGCCCACAGAAACCGGTCCGGCCAGCGGCCCCCGCCCCGCTTCGTCTATGCCAACCAGCCACCGCGTCATAGTGCCAGTGCCGATCACCAACACATCGCTCCGGGTGTATACATGGCGAACGTGTTTTGGTAGGCATTAGCGGCACAACCATCTCCCGTGACACCGTCGAAACTCGGCCGCAGATATGGGTTAGTTGTCTGCGTATACGATTCCACAGTTCTATGAGCAAGAAGCATATAGTTATCGCCATTGGATCTGTAGAGATAACAGTTGCTTGAAGTTGTAGGTCCGGGATCGAGCGGCAAAATTGATATATATCCGGGAGCGAGATCGGGTACCCAACCAGATGCACCTGATGTCCCGTGGCTACCATACGTGGAACAATTGCCCCACCAAGCGCCACCCGTACTTGGGTAACTCCCTATATCAAATTCGTACATCTTGAGCGCAAGTTGTACCTGTATGAGATCTGCTATTCGCTCCTTGTCACGCCCCCCGGCGCGCGACGACCCCAACCCTACAACGACAATGCTTGAAAGAATACCTATAATCGCTACAACAACAAGGAGCTCTACGAGGGTAAATCCTTTTGCAGGCAGGCGAAATAGAGTCATGGGTATCGCCTTTAGTATAGCGGTAATGCCCACGGAAATCGCGTTTTATACACAGGGGCGAATGCCCTGTATACTGCATCTATGTCCGCACGGTTTGCACCACTGCACGTCCACAGTCACTACTCGCTTCTCAAAGCGCTGCCCAAAATCCCCGAGATTGTCGCCGCGGCAAAGGCGGCAGGCTGCGAAGCGCTTGCTTTAACCGACAAAGACAACCTATACGGCGCGATTGAATTCTACAAAGAGTGTAAGAAAGCCGAGATTAAACCAATTATTGGCGTTGACGCACATGTTGGCGATGGCAAACGCACTCTTTTATATGCAGAAAATGTAGAAGGATATCAAAACCTTCTCGCTCTGGTAACGAAAGCAAACTTCGCATCGCCGCAACAGCCGACTGTGACGCAGGCAATGCTCAAAGAGCATGCGAATGGTGTTATACAGGTAGATCCGAGCGACACAAGCATCGCACTGCAAGAGGTCTTTTACCTCGCGCCGGAAGACCGCCGCGCTTGGGAAACGCTTTGCGCCATCGGTACCGGTGCGCCCCAAGACGGCGACATCAACGCTGATGAAAAGGATTTTTCTTTTTTGAATGCTGAACAAATGGAAAAGAAGTTTAAACCTGCAGCTCTTAAAAAAACGCTTGATATAGTCGAGCGTTGCAACCTAGAACTCGATCTCGGCACCTGGGTCTTCCCCGCCTTTGACATCCCACAGGGCTCAACACCCGAGCAAGAGCTCCGCAAACTCATTGAGGCCGGCATGATAGAGCGCGGCTTGGCAGACGACCCAGTGGCACGAGAGCGTATTGAATATGAGTACAAAATTATCTCGGACAAAGGCTATGCGCCGTACTTTTTAACCGTCGCCGATCTCTTGAAATTTGCTCGCACAAACAAAATCCTCACGACGATCCGCGGCTCGGTTGCCGGCTCACTTGTGACCTACGTCACCGGGATTACTAACGTTAACCCCTTGGACTACAAGCTCCCCTTCGAGCGCTTTTTAAACCCCGAACGTCCCTCCGCCCCTGATATCGACATGGACTACGCCGACAATCGCCGCGACGAGGTGATCGAATATACGAGGCATAAGTACGGCGACTCTCAGGTGGCACAAATAGGCACCTTTGGCACCATGCTTGCGCGCGGTGTCGTGCGCGACGTAGCCCGCGCGCTTGGCTACCCCTACGGCCTCGGCGACCGCATTGCAAAAGCCGTGCCATTTGGCAGCCAAGGCTTCCCGATGACCTTGGAGCGGGCGCTGGCAGAAACTCCAGAACTTGCACAGATGTACAAAAACGAAGCCGATGTACATGACATCATTGACCTTGGCAAAAAAATAGAAGGCAATGCACGGCACATTTCTGTCCACGCCGCGGGTGTCGTTATCGCGCCAAAGCCGCTTGTCACTTACGCGCCGCTTCAGCTCGACCCAAAGGGCGGAAAGATCATCACGCAGTACGACATGTACTCGATCGAAGAGGCGGGTTTGCTTAAATTCGACTTCTTAGGCATCCGCAACCTCTCCATCCTCGCCCACTCGGTCGAGCTGGTGGAGACCACACACGGCATCACGGTAGATATTGAGAACGTGCCCTTGGATGATAAAAAAACCTTTGAAATGCTCGCGCGCGGCGAGACTGAAGGTACCTTTCAGCTAAACGGCGCCGGCATGACACGCTACCTCAAGGAGCTCAAACCCACCTCAATTCACGACATCAACGCCATGGTCGCACTCTTCCGCCCCGGCCCAATGGAAACCATCCCTCAATACATAGAGCGCAAGCACAACCCTGCCTTGATCCACTATCTTGATCCAAGGATGAAAGAATTTCTCGATTTCTCCTACGGCGTACTGGTGTATCAAGACGACGTGCTCTTAACTGCGATCAAGCTCGCGGGCTACAGCTGGCTCCAGGCCGACACGCTGCGCAAAGCTATGGGTAAAAAAATTCCCGTAGTCATGGCTGCGGAGAGGGAAAAACTTATCAAGGGTTTTATCGAATATGGCGGATTGAAGCCTGCACTCGCAGAAAAATTGTGGAAGCTTATCGAGCCTTTTGCCGCCTACGGCTTCAACAAAGCGCATGCAGCAAGCTACGGAAAGGTTGCCTACCAAACCGCGTACATGAAAGCGAACTATCCTGTTGAATATATGTCGGCGGTGCTTACGGCAGAGGCCGGCGACATCGATACGGTCTCGGTCATGGTTGCGGAATGTAAGCGCATGGGCGTCCCCGTGTTGCCGCCGGATATTAACGAAAGCTTTGGCGACTTTACCGCCATGATTAGCAAGCACAGCCCGCGCACAGCCAAGGCAGCGACCCTTGCCGGCGATATTGAAGAAGACTCAATCCGCTTCGGCCTCTACTCTATTAAAAACTTCGGCCGCGGCGTTGCCGACGACATAATCGCGGAGAGAAAAGCCGGCGGTAAGTTTATATCGCTTGCGGACTTTCTGCATCGCATTAAAACCCAAGCTCTTAATAAAAAAGGGCTCGAAAGCCTGATCCAATGCGGCGCGCTAGATTCGCTTGGCGAGCGGGGAGCTATGCTCGCGAATATTGAACTTATGTTGCAGTATCATCGCGATTCTGCCGCCGACTTGGACCACGATTCCCTATTTGCAACTATGAACGAGGTCGCGGAATTAAAGCTGCCGCCCGCCGCACCAGCAACGCTGGCGGAGCGCTTGGCGTGGGAGAAGGAACTGCTTGGACTCTACGTCTCGGGTCATCCGCTCGACCGGTTTAAAGAAAAGCTGGATCAGCGGCCAATGACACTTGCTGAACTCAAGACCAAAATGACGCCGGGAATGGTGGTTGTGGCCGCGGGGATTGTTGAGGGCGTGCGCACCATTTTGACCCGCGGCGGCGACCAGATGGCGTTTGTAAAGCTCGCCGACTTAAGCGGCACCATAGAGGCGGCGGTCTTTCCCCGCGCCTATGCTGAGCACAAAGAGATTCTGAAACCGGAGAGTATTATCGCGCTCAAAGGCCGCCTTTCAGAGCGCAATGGCGAGCTCTCGATGGTTGCCGATAAATTGAAAGCGCTCTAACCACTACACCACACATAAGCTATAGCTTATGTGTGGTGTATGGGGATAACTTGCTTTTTCTTAATACACGTGGTATAAGTAAAAGCGGTAAAGTTTTAGCGCCAGACCGTGGAGGCAACAATGGGCGCATTCGCAAAGTTCATGGCTGAGTCGAGAGCCAAACAGCTCGACACGTGGGAGGGGGAAGGCGAATTTGCCGATCCTCTTGCGAAAGGTCCGGGATACGGGCAACCGGTCCCCGACCGCGCGGAGTTTGAGAGGAGATTTCTCTCCCCCGCCAAGAATAAAGAACCGGCGGAATGACCATCGGCCCGGCGTCGCTTGCGCGTACGCCGGGCCGGTTTTTCTTTTTGCCAAAACAAATAAACGCGGTAGTATAGCTCCTATATATGTCAGACGAGCGCGACCATCGGCGCCTAGGGCAAGAGCTTGACCTCTTTACCTTTTCCGACCTCGTGGGCTCAGGCCTGCCACTCTGGACCCCCAAGGGCACGATACTGCGCCAAGAGCTCGACGATTTTGTCTGGGAGCTGCGTAAAAAGTACGGCTACGAAAAGGTGGAGATCCCCCACATCACTAAAAAAGAGCTGTACGAAAAGAGCGGTCACTGGGACAAATTCAAAGACGACCTGTTCCGGATAACCACGCGCGAGGGCTACGAGTTTGCCCTCAAACCCATGAACTGTCCGCATCACACGCAAATCTTCGCGCGCAAACCCTTCTCCTACCGCGAGATGCCGCAGCGCTACGCCAACACCACCATGTGCTACCGCGACGAGCAGTCGGGCGAGCTTAACGGCTTATCGCGCGTACGTGCCTTTACGCAAGACGACGCACACGTGTTTTGCCGCGAGCCGCAAATCAAAGAAGAATTCCTGAAAATCTGGGACATCGTCCAGGAGTTTTACGGCAAGTTTGGCTTTGATCTGCGCATTCGCCTCTCTTTCCACGACCCTAAAGAACCCGAAAAATATCTGGGAGATAAAGAAAAATGGGCGCATGCCGAAGGTATACTCCGTGAAATTGCAGAGGAGAAAGGTGCCGAGACGTTTGAGGGTATGGGCGAAGCAGCGTTTTACGGCCCTAAACTCGACTTTATGGGCAAAGACTCACTTGGCCGCGAGTGGCAGGTTGCAACTATCCAACTCGACATGAACATGCCCGACCGCTTTGACCTGACCTGCGTCAACGAGAAGGGCGAGAAGGAGCGCATCGTGATGATACATGCCGCTATCATGGGCTCCATAGAGCGCTTCCTTTCGGTCATTATCGAGCATGTGGGCGGGGTATTTCCTTTGTGGCTCTCCCCCGTGCAGGCGCGCGTCTTACCTATTGCCGACGCGCACAAAGCGTATGCTGAAGAAGTATTGAAAGAATTAAAGACTGCAGGCATCCGCGCCGAGATAGACGAAAGCAACGAGACGCTAGGCAAAAAAATCCGCGAAGCAAAAACACAAAAAATACCTTACACGCTTGTAATCGGCGACTCAGAGGTGGCTGCCAAAACCGCAACGCTTGAAGGCAGAGCAGGCAAAGTCGGTGCTCTACCTATCGAAACAATAGTATCAAGGCTCAAAGAAGAAGCAGCGTCACGCGCGTAAAACAAAAACCCCCAGCTTGGTAGCCGGGGGTTTTTGCTGTTTTGGAGATTTTGTCCTGCCTGCGCAGGCAGGTCGCACCCGCTTGCCCTGAGTGTAGTCGAAGGGCTTCTTTTTATTTAATGCGCGTGACGGCCGCGATTGAGCTGCGAGAGGACAAACTCGTCAGTCATATCGAAGTGCTGAGGGCGTGCCTTATGGGCCGGAGCCTGAGCCTGCGCAACTACCGTCGGAGCAGGAGTTACTACCACTTCACTAGAACCGAAGAGGAAGTTGTTGAGCCTGCGAGCCAAGCTCACGTGTGCCTTCTTAACCGCAATCAAGTACGCGGCGATAAGACACCAGAGCACAAGGAGTGACCAGTAGATAGCGGTGCCAACCGGCCCGAGCTCAAAGCCGGTGTAAGGCACTGCAGAAAGCGTTACGTACGGAGTCTGAGGCGGGATATAGACATCGTGGTCTACGTCTACCGAGACGCGGCAGGTCACCTCGTCATGGTCGTTGTAGAAGGTGCCTTTGAAGGTCGTGTCTTCGTAGAGGCGGATTGACTCAGAACCCTCCTCGTCTACGCGGCCAATCTCGGGAGAGATACGACCGTAGTCGGCGCCGTCGCTCGACCAGGTAACGCGTACCGAGTCGCCACGGCGGATCGAAGAGTCAGACACCTTGAGTTTGCACTCGAGATCATCCTCTTCCTCCTCGTCTACCTCGACAGAGTCACTGCAGGTAGCGGTACCGCCAGGGCCACTAACGGTGAGCGTGTAGGTCTTGTCGAACTTAATGTTCTCAATGTCGCGAGAGCCGCCGGTAGAAACCGAACCAAAGCTCGTGAGAGTTGCCGAGGTGGCATTCTCCGAAGTCCAGAAGATAGTTGCATCGTCACCAAAGTCTACGCGCGAAGGAGATATGTCGAGAGAGCACACGGGTTTAGGCTTCGGCTTAGGCGGATTGCAGTTTTTCTTGCAGCCGCGATCGCGATCGTTGTCATAGTTAAAGGTATAACTATTGCTGTAGCTTGAGGCATACGCAGAAGCATAAGCTGAAGAATTAGAGTAATTATTATAATCGAAGTCATACTCAGGATAATACGTTACGTCGTACTCGGGGTAATAAGTCGAATCGTATTCAGGGTAAAACGTGGAGTCGTATTCCGGATAGTATGTAGAGTCATACTCAGGATAGAAAGTAGAATCATATTCCGGGTAGAACGTCGAATCGTATTCTGGGTAGAACGTCGAATCGTACTCAGGATAGAAGGTCGAGTCATACTCTGGATAAAACGTAGAGTCATATTCAGGGTAAAACGTGGAGTCGTACTCAGGATAATAGGTGCCCCAGTCTGCCGCCTGTGCTGAAGCGAGCGGAAGAGCAACGAACATAAGCACTGCCAAAGCAGCGCCCGACTTGCGACCAATAGTCATAAGGCTATTCATATAATTCTTCTAATAACTTGATAATCGACTCTCCTTCGCGAGAGTCTGTTTAAGAACCTGCTTCAGATTCTTAATCAGAAAATAACGAAAGTATTTGGCGGAGGAGGTGAGGTTGTCACCTCCTCCTGCCAAAGTGCCGGCGTCACAGATCAGTATATGATCTTGGTGTTCCAGCCGGCGGGCCGGTTGCATTTCACGCCACCGGGCCCGATCGCCCGATCAGGATGGAGCTGGTTCCACTGTTCAGCCATATAGAACTTGCCGCCCTCCTGCTCGCACGCAGCCTTCCAGGCTGCGAACTTCTTGCTGACCTTGGCGCCCGGCTCCAAGGGGTTGCCGTAGCCGCCGGCTGAGGACCTGGCCTCGGGCGGATGGCACCGGCCATCCTCCTCGTTGTACCAGAACCCCGGCTTCTTGCTGCAGTCGTAGCCGGCATGCGCCGACGAGACCGAAATCAGAAGCGCGATCGAAATCGAAAAGATCAGTTTGTTGAGCATCGTTCGTCTCCTCTGAGTTGATGCTTGCCCTAGCCTCGCTAGAGCCTGGCTGCACATCTTATAAAAGATGAGCAATCAGGAAATAACGAGAAATTAAAGTGGTGGGAGGAGGTGAGGTTATCACCTCCTCCACCGAAGTTGGAGATCAGTTCCAGGTGCAGTCCATTCCGGTCTCGTTGTAGACCGGCGTGCCGCCGCTCGCGGTGCAGTGAGCATCGGCACTCGCCAGCGCCATCTCCATGCCCGTGCTGTAAACGCAGGAGTCGTAGGTACCGAGAAGCTCCTCCTCGTCCATGCCCTCGAGAGGCTTCTCGAGCTTCTTGCCTTCGCACGCTTCCGCGACCTCCCCGACCGGCGAGTAGGTACCGTCGTTGTTCACCTCCGGCCGCGGCACCGGAATCGGTGGTAAAGCCGTCGGCACAACCCCGATCTTCTCTCCCAGCGGCGGAATTGCTTCCGCCGGAGGAGTTGATGTCGCCGACGCGAACACTGGCGGCTGAGGTTCGAGAACCGGAACTTTCGGCGGCTCAGCCGCCGCTAGGTCCTTCTCGTTGTCCGTTGCACCTTCCGGATCGAGTTCTGAGGTCTCACCACCAGTACCTTCGGAGCCGAAGTCCTCGTAGTACTTGTCCATGAGCTTCCGGAGTTCCTCCTTCGCCGCCGCAGCTTCCTCTGCGGCTTTGCGGAAGTCGGCGACGGCTTGCATCGCGGCCTTATGCTCCTCCTGGGACATGTAGGGCCGTGCTTTGACCTCCGCCATGCTTTCCCCCAGTTCCTTCACCTGCGTCGACATACCATCGACGTAGGTGTCCAGCTCGGCACCGTTCTCGGCAACGATCGCGAGAATTTCCGCGACCTCTGCCTGACTCTCGGCAGTCAGCTTTCCAGAGCGTGAGAGCTCGAGAATAATCTCGATCTCACGCGGAAACCGGTCCACTGTTGTTTGTCCTCCGTTGTCAGTCGGCTGAACAACCGGCGGAGCCGACACGTCGGCGACCTCGGTGTTGTCGGTGTTTGCCCACCACACGACGCCGAAGATGACGACAACGAATGCGATGAGGACGACTGCGCCGATGAGGACATCGGTCGTCAGGCGGCCGATCTTCGCCTCGAGCCGCTCTCGCCACGAGGGGCGGGTCGCAGTAGGTGTCATTGTCATTTCCATTCCTCCATTTTGACGCTTGCCGCTTTGCGGATCGCGTCGGTTGATCTCCATTTCAATTTACTCTGGGTAGTCATCCACTTTCGCGGTACCCAGGCCTCCTGTTACAGAGACATATCCGCCCACCAACTTAATTGGCGAGAGAATATGTCCCTACAAACTCCGCAGTGACAACAAAGCGGCTGGTTTTAGCGGTAAACGAGTCGCAGGTAACAAGTACGAGGTACTTGCCAGTCGTCCGCAGTTCTACCACATCTTCGGTAGCATCGGCAACCCTGATACCGGTCACTTTGTAACGGTGCTCCGCGGTTTCTGAAAGCACGCTCACGATGTCGCCCTTCTCCAACTTTTGGATGTTGTTGAAGGCCTTGTACGCCTGGTTGTAGATAACCGGAAGATACGAAGAGTGGCCGAAGATAAGCATGGTGCCCTCTTCCCCCGCAAGTGCAGTGGTCGGATAGCGTACGGCGCCTTTAAGAAGTGCGTTGTCTAAGACGTGCACGTTGGTTGAGCTCGGATTCGAGATCGGTGCGTCAAGCCCTATAGCGCTTGCCACAACACGCACCGGTGTCTCAGGGTTTGATACCTCAATGGCGTTTGCTTCGGGCTCCGACCCATTTGAAATCTCATTTGGAATGGGTTCAGGGAGCGCATCTGCGGCTGCAAGCATCACAAACGAGAGAGTAAAAAGCAAGACAAAAGCGCCCGCAAAGCTTGCCGGATGCGCCATAACACCGCCTATTACTCCTTTGTTGTTGCGCTGCATACGTTTTTACAGAAAACGCCCCTCGAAAAGATATTTCAAAGGGCTGCCAATAGCTTACACTATCGAAACGCATTTGTCAAGATGCCCCCTTGACACGAGGCCTACAGGCTGATACCGTGGCGCCATATAAGCGTTTTTAACGGTTGGCCCTTACAGGAAGTATGGAAAACAAGAGCTTTAAAGACACTTTTCTCCGCGGCATCGCTCTACTCGGCCTTATTCTTATTTTGGTCCTGGGCGCCTGGGGCATTATCGTTCTTGCCTTTAATATCCCTAACTTTTTAAGCTCGGCAGGCACCACTATCGCCGGACTTTTTGAGGGCGACCGAGACGAAGAGACGGTTGAAGTGCCGGTTGTTTCAACCTCTACCCCCACTACCCCGAGTGCACCTACTGGACCGACTACAAGCGGCAAAACTACAACCGCCTCGCCCAAAACAACCTCAGCCTACTCATACACGCCGGCTCCGCAGCCAGCTGCTCAGCTCTACGGGCTTCCTGACCTCGCCGTTCGCATCATCTCTGTCGTGCCGCAGCCTGCCCCGACCTATGCGTCGGGGGGCAATCGCTACTCGATGCAGTTTGAGATAAGCAACATGGGCACCAACATCGCGGGCTACGGCTGGGCGTTTACCGCGCAGCTGCCGATGAACCCGACCTACACCTACAACTCCGGACCTCAGCAGGCGCTCCGCCCGGGCGACAAGATTGTTTACACCATGGGCTTCGACATGCCGTACCAGGGTTACGACTACAACCGTGACTACAATGATGACGAGCGCTACGACGACTGCAATGAAAACTACGATCGCTGGGATTTGGATGAGTGGGAGGATTGGTATGAAGATGTGTTTGATCGCTCTATCGGCAGCCGCGACGACTGGGACGAAGGCGACTGGGAGGAGTGGTACGATGACTTCTGCGACGACCGCGATGGCTACTACGACTACGATAACTATAGTTACTACGGAGGCAATCGTGTCGTGAGCGTAACCGCCGACCCGTTTGGCGCCGTCTACGAGCTCAACCGCTTCAACAACACGGCATCGCAGACTATTCAACACAACTACTACCCCACGTACCCGACCTATCCCACCTACCCGCAGTACCCTTGGGTGTACTAATCTAGTGAACTAACAAAAACCCCGCGATTGCTCGCGGGGTTTTTTGTATATTAAAATTCATGAGTACTAGACATACACATACTTTTGTGTTTAGATGATCAGAGACAAAATCAGCGATACGGAAAGGACCGGCCATGGCTATCGAACGAATTCTTTCGAATCTGCATCTGGAGATTCCCCGCCCGGCAGTCATGACCCCCATGTCTGCGGACAGGACGCTCCTCAATATAAATCCCTATGTGCCGTTTCCTTTCTCAAGCGTCCAGGCGACTGGATGGCAAGTGGAAGAAGGAGTGGTGTGCGAAGCTGAAGTTGCACAAGCGTTCGTACAGACGACAATCCTGTCGCGAGGACGGCCACATTTCTCGCTTACCCATGCCGCGTTTATCGACGACGCGGTTGCGGTTGCGGCCTACACTGGTGTGACCGGCGAAGTCTACGGAAAACACCACCGCTACATCGAAATGGGGGCGGCGGTCGGATTCCATCGGGAAGCATTTCCACGTGGATCGCTTGTCACTCAACAATTCGGAACAGTTGAAGTTGACTCATTTCGCGTTCGGTGGCAGTTCCTTCCGCACAACGACAAAATTCCTCTCCTTCAGCGCGGCATTTTCCAAGTCTTAATCCTCGGGATCCGGGACGACGAAGAAATCCCAGTCGCAAGCGTCGAAGGGAGTTATCTGCGTCGCAGAGCGGTGCAGTCGACAAAAGTACATTAGACACTGAACCGCGCGGCCCTTCCCAGCCGCGCGGATTTTTCTTTTCACAAACGTAGCAAAACAAGTCTGAGGACGTGTCTCGGAGCGCGTCGGCGCGAGAGGCAGCGAATTTTCAGCAAGAAAATTACGCGACGCCTGAAGACTTCGTTTTGCGAAGTCTCTATATATCCAAATTCGCTAATTTTGGCCGAAATAGATTGCTATATTTCGGCACTTCCTCGCCGTCGCTCGATCGCGTTCTAAATGTCTAAGTTTGCCAACTTAGCATTTGACTGGATAAACGACTTGCGAGACGAAACGTCCTCGCCCATTAGGATGTCAAACACGCGGTCGGCGTCTTGTGCGTCTTCGATAGTTACCTGCTTTAAGACACGCTTAGTTGCGTCCATGGTGGTCTCAAACAGCTCCTCCGGGTTCATCTCGCCCAAGCCTTTGTAGCGCTGGATGTGGAACTTGCCCGATTTTTTACTTTCTGCACCAGAACTTTCTTCCTCCTCGCTCCCTAGTGCCGAAGGGCCCACTCGCTCGTCAGAAGAAAGTTCTTCTGTTTCCGTAACGTCACTCATATCTTTGCCCACGATTTTATTTTTCTCCTCGTCAGAGTATACGTAGGTAATCTCCTTCCCTTTTTTAATCTTGTAGAGCGGCGGCTGGGCGATATAGACAAAGCCGCCTTCGATAACCGGCTTAAAGTGTCTGTAGAAAAGCGTGAGTAAGAGCGTACGGATGTGTGCGCCGTCTACGTCGGCATCAGTCGCGATAATTATCTTGTGGTAGCGCAGCTTGTTGATATCAAAAATATCGCCTATGGCGGTACCCAAGCCCAGTATCAAATCTTTGATCGACTGGCTAGCCAGCATTTTGTCCAAGCGGGCGCGCTCAACGTTGAGGATCTTGCCGCGCAGAGGCAAAATCGCCTGCGTGCGGCGGTCGCGCCCCTGCTTCGCCGAGCCACCTGCAGAGTCTCCCTCTACGATAAAGAGCTCGCTTTCGGCGGGTATGCGCGTTTGGCAGTCGGCAAGCTTGCCCGGCAATCCAAAGCCCTCCATCGCACCCTTGCGCAAGACCGAGTCTTTGGCGGCCTTAGCGGCCTTGCGCGCTTTCATGGCAAGCGCCGCTTTGCCCAGTATTTGCCGCGCGTCTTCCGGATTTTCTTCGAGGAAAGTCGTAAAAGCCTCGGCAAACACCGTGTCAGTTGCACCGCGCGCTTCTACCGAGCCCAGCTTGCCCTTGGTTTGGCCCTCAAACTGGATCTCGCGCATTTTGATTGAAATGACTGCGGTCAAACCCTCGAGCACGTCCTCGCCGGTAAAACTCTCGCCACCACCGTTGCCATTGCCTCCTTTAGAATAGGAGTTCAGTGTGCGGGTAAGCGCCGTACGAAAACCGGTCACATGCATGCCGCCCTCAGCGTTGTAGATGTTGTTGGCAAAGGCAATGACGCGCGGAGCGATGTCGTCCACGTACTGGAGTGCAATCTCCACCGAGACGTTGTCGGCCTCACGCTCGACATGAAAGATGTTTTTATGTACCGGCTTTTGGTAGCGGTTGTAAAAAGAGATAAGCGAGCGTAAACCGCCTTCGAAGTAAAACGTCTGCGAGGGTGAAGCCGAGAGGTACTCGCGGATGTAGAGCTCTTTCCCTACTTCGGTAAAGTTGATGCCGCTCTCGCGTGCGTCGATTATCGTGATGCGAAGGCCCTTCACCAAGTAGGCCTGCTCGCGCAGATGCGAGACAACCTTGTCGAAGTCATACTCTATTTTTTCGAAAATCTCCGAGTCGGCAACGTAAGTCTGCACGGTGCCGTGGAGTTTAGAAGAGCCTATCTTTTTTATCGCGCTCTTGCGTTTGCCGCGGACATACTCCTGTACAAAGGCGCCCCCGTCGCGGTGCACCTCGGTGCGCATCCACGCGGCAAGTGCATTAACCACCGAGACACCTACACCGTGGAGCCCGCCCGAGACTTTGTACCCTTCGCCGCCGAACTTGCCACCCGCGTGGAGCGTGGTCATAACGGTCTCTAAGGCCGAGACTTTTGTTTGCTTATGTACGTCAACAGGTATGCCGCGGCCGTTGTCCGCAACACGGATGACATTGCCAGGCAAAAGCACGACCTCGATGTCGTCGGCAAAGCCGCCCATCGCCTCGTCGCGAGAGTTGTCGAACACCTCCCAAACAAGATGGTGGAGGCCGTCGGGACCCGTTGTCCCGATGTACATGCCCGGGCGGCGGCGTACCGCTTCGAGCCCTTCGAGTACAGTAATATCTGCAGCCGAATATCTGGCCTTTTTTGTCTCTTCCGGAGCCGCTTTTTTAGCCTTATTTTCAGCCATTTAAATTAGAAAAGGCCCCTCCTGAACCTTGCATATAGTATAGCAAATTTTAGGGCTATTTGGAAGCTCACATGTGGGGAAAAACCCCTTAATTTTCAACGGATTTCGAAGCCCAGTGACTTAAACTTTGAGGTCACTTTTTCCATTGCTTCGTTAGCCTCGACTTCCGTTAGCGTACGCTCAAATGACTGAAAGATAAGGCGGAAGGCGAGCGACACTTTTCCTTCTTTTTCAAACCGGTCAAAGAGCCACATTTTGTGTACCAACTCCCCCGCTTCTTTTTTAATTGTTTCTAACACTTCCTGTTCGTCCGTGCCTGCTGGTGTCCACATCGCAATGTCTCGCACGATGTAGGGGTAGCGCGAAAAGGTTCTATAGCGTACAGCACCGGAGAGCGGCAGGTTTGTGGGTAGTACGTTGTCTTTTGGTTCGAGTGTCCACTCTTTAAAACCCTCTTTTTCACTAATCGTGGCGACAGCTATTTCTTCTTTATCGTCTTTCCAAATTGTTCCTATCTCGAAAAGTTTTACTTCTTTGAGCCCGAGTAGATCTTTATTTGGTAAGTTGCGTTCAAGTGCTTCTGTTAATCCGTCGATAAGATTTGCACGCAGATAGGATTTGCCGCCTCCTACTTTGTTTAACACTTGCCTCTGTCCGGTCCCTGCAAAAACCGAGGTATATACTTCCGAATACCCTTTAACCGCAAGCTCCTCGCGCGCGGCTTCGGCAGCGGCAAAGTTTGCCGCAACCTCTGACTCTTTGTCGACATGCGGCAGCGCTGCCGCAGGAACCTGGTCATAGCCCACGATCCTGCCTACCTCTTCAACCAAATCTTCGGCAATCGTTAGGTCGAGCCGCTCAAACGGTATTTGGACTTCGTAAGTCCCTGTTCGACTTACGAAGTCGAACATGAGCCCAAGCCGCTTAAACACATTAGCCACTTCGGCCTCTGTGAGCTGAGTACCAAGCACTGTATTTATTTGATCAACAGGGATAGAGACTTTGGTCTCTTGTTGGGGAGCCGGATATACATCAACAAAACCTCGGAGTTCGCCTCCTGCAAGCTCAAGAATCATATCTGTGGCGGCGCGCATGCCGTATCCAGCGAGTGAGGGGTGCAGTCCCTGTTCAAAGCGTGCCGAGGCGTCGGTGCGCAGTTTCAACCCTTGCGCAGTCTTGCGCACTGAAGGGCCGTTAAAATTTGCCGACTCAATAATGATGTCGACCGTCGCCTCAGTAACCCCCGCCGGGAGCCCGCCCTTAACGCCAGCGACACCTATCGGCGCATCGGCGTTGGCATCGACTATCGCGAGCATCGAGTCGGTGAGTACATACTCTTTTTGGTCGAGAGCTTGAAGACGCTCGCCCGGCCGAGCGCGACGCACTGAAATCACATGCACCTGGTCGCGACTCATAAGTTCTTTAGCATCAAAAGCGTGGAGCGGCTGGCCCAGGTTCAGCATCACAAAGTTGGTCGCGTCGACGACGTTGTTAATGGAGCGTTGACCCACGGCCTCAAGCCTGGTCTTCAGCCACTGCGGTGAAGGGCCGACTTTAATGCCCTTGATAACCCCAGCGATATAGCGGGGACAAAGTGCCTCGTCATCCACAAGCACTTTTACATCGTGCGTCGCTTGAGAGAGGTCGGGCCGTTGGCCAAGTGGGTCGTGTGCGAGCGGTAGTTTAAGTATTGCCGAAAGCTCCTTCGCAATCCCGCGGTGCGAAAGACAGTCGTGCCCACGATTGGGAGTCACCTTAACGTCGAGGATGTCATCGTCTCCTGCTTTTTCGATGCCGTCGATTTCAAACGCATGAAAAGTAAGTGCCTCCGCGAGTTTGTCTGCGGGGGGCAGTTCAGTGTCAAAAAATTTGTTGAGCCAGAGGCGCGAGACGAGCATGTCTAAAATTGATTTATAAATCGCAGGTCGCCCGAGTGCATCAGGCGCACGTCGTCGATACCCCACCGAAGCATGGCCAAGCGGTCGAGCCCCATACCAAAGGCAAAGCCCTGATATTTTTCTGGGTCGACGCCCGCATTTTTAAGCACCTGCGGGTGTACCATACCGGCACCCATCATCTCAATCCACTTGTTTTTAAGCTTTTCGGGCACATCGCTCCCGACAAGCCGCATGTCTACCTCGACTCCCGGCTCGACAAACGGGAAAAAGCTCGGCCGAAAGCGCACCTCGACTTCTGCACCCTTAAATAACTCTTTAAAAAACTGCTCAAGCGTGCCCTTCAGGTGCGCGAGTGTAACGTCTTCGCCCACGGCAAGACCTTCAAGCTGAAAGAACTCTGCTTCGTGCGTCATATCGGTCGCCTCGTTTCGGAAAGCGCGGCCGGGAACGATGATACGGTAGGGCGGCGGGATGTCCTTCTTCATTTGTTCTTCCATATATCTGATTTGTACTGGAGAGGTGTGAGTGCGCAAGACGTAGCCGGGAGCGTCTTGTATAAAAAACGTGTCTTGCATGTCGCGCGCGGGGTGGTCTTTGGGCACGTTAAGCGCGTCAAAGTTATACCACTCGCTCTCAAGCAAAGGGCCTTCAGCAAGCGAAAACCCAAGCTTACTAAAAATGCCTCTCGCCTCGCGAACAAGCGAAGTAATAGGGTGGAGATGGCCACGCGGGGTTAGAGCAGCCTCTTTAGCCATAGAGTGGCTTAAGTATGGCTTAAAACCGTTTAAAATGCTACATTTATTGGTAATGGACATCGGAGTACTCGGCGTATACATCTGCCTCTTTTTGGGCCTCTATTTCGAGGTTTTTTTGCTGATTTCGTTCCTCGAGCACAAGGCACCTCAAAAGACCGCTCTTCGTCCGCGCTACTACCCCACCGTCACTATTTTGGTCCCCTGCTGGAATAAAGAGAAGACGCTTGCCGCCACGGTGCGCTCGCTTCTGGCTCTCACCTACCCAAAGAAAAAGCTTTCAATAGTAATCATCGACGACGGTTCGACCGACGGCACGCTTGCCACAGCACAACAGTTTAAGAACTACCCGCAGATAAAAATATTTTCAAAGAAAAACGAAGGTAGTAAGTACTCGGCATTGAACTTTGGCCTTGCGCACACGGAAAGCGAGCTGGTGGGCTGCCTCGACGCCGACTCGTTCGTAGAGAAAGACGCGCTTATTGAAATGGTAAAGGCGTTTGAGATCGACCCCACTACCATGGCGGTAACGCCCGCCATGCTCGTGCACCGTCCGCGGAACGTCTTGGAGCTCATGCAGGCCGTAGAGTACACGATAGGCGTCTTCTTTAAAAAAGCATTCGACTACCTCGGTGCTATCTGGGTAATACCGGGGCCGTTCTCGATATATCGCCGCGAGGTCTTTGTGCGCGTTGGCGACTTCCGCCGGGCTCATCACACCGAGGATATGGAGATGGCTTTTCGCATGCACGAGCATAAGTTAAAAATAGTGAACGCACATACGGCGCTTGTACACACAACCGTGCCAAGGAGCATAGGAGCCCTTATTCGCCAACGGACGCGCTGGTCGCAGGGGTTCCTCGGCAACTCGCTCGACTACTCGCACCTTTTCTTTAACCCACGCTTCGGCAACCTGGGGCTGTTTGCGCTCCCGGCGGGGCTCTTTGTTTTTATCGCCGGCATTTACGGCGGGCTTTACCTCCTCTATACGCTTCTTTCGTCGCTTGTGCGCACCGCGCTCGACCTTTATACGACACAGGTACCTGTGGGCCTTTCGCTCTCTCTTCCCTCTCTCGACTGGTTTTTCCTCCCGCTCAATACGCTGACGTTTCTCTCACTCTCGGTTATCGCGATTACGCTGGTGGTCATATACTACGGCAAGCGCATGGGCGGAGGCGTGAAGCTCGGAACCGTAGCGCTTGTCTCCTACTTCATGATGTTTAGCCTCCTTGGCCCCGTGTGGCTCATGCGCGCCGTGTGGGACACGGCGCTTGCACGCGATACGGGCTGGCTGACCTAACACCTATGCAATCTGGATGGCAGAGATACCTGTTGGCGTTTGTCATTACGGCGACGATTTTCAGCATCGCATTTTTTATCGCTGCCCGTATCGACCAAAACCGCGTCGCCGACGTGCGCGCCATGCAAGACGCCATAGCGATAGACCTCCTCTCGACCGAAACACAGTTCGAGCTCCTCGGCAACCTCGACTGCGAGCTCTTGGGAGAACATCCGGTGCTCTCAGAAGAGCTCACCAGCCTTGCCGAGCGACTCTCCTACACAGAAAACAACCTTGGCAGCGACAACGAGCAGGTTACCCAACTTAAAAAGCAGTACTCGCTTCTGCAAATCAAAGACTACCTTTTGATGCAGGAGATATCCCGCAAGTGCGGAGAGAAGCCGGTGTTTGTTCTCTACTTTTACTCAAACGAAGGCGACTGCGACGACTGCACGCGCGCCGGCGAAGTCTTAACGTACCTGCGGCAGGAGTATCCAGGCCTCCGGGTATACTCGTTTGACTACCACCTTGACTTGGGCGCGCTTCAGACCCTTATCGCTTTGCGCAAGGTTACGGGTAGCTTGCCTGCCTTTATCATCAACAACCGTGCGCCCATCTACGGCTTTAAAAACGTAGAAGAGATGCAAGAGCTTATCCCCGAACTTGCAACGCTTGCGACTTCTACCTCTGCTGTTGAGGAAGAGGAATAATTGTTTAGGAAAAATATTCTTTTACTGCAGAAACAATATCTGCGGGATCTGAAACTAGCCGGAATGGGTTGCCTCGCTGAAGGGTCTCAACCGTGTGAAAGCCCCAGGTTACTCCTAGAGCCCCTATTCCTGACTTCTCTGCCTCGCGCATATCACCAAGCGTGTCTGTTATAAATACGCAGTATTGAGCGGCAACACTATACTTAGTAAAAACCATTCTTATTTTCTCCACCTTGCTTTTATGTACGTCATTGCCCATCACTTCAGTAAAATATTTCCTTAAGTTGTACTTTTCCAGTAATCTCTCAATCGGGAGAGTAATGGTTGAAGAAATTATTACTAGAGTATATGTTTCTGCCAGCGTTGCTACTACCTCGCCCATAGAGGGCACAAGCGTAACCTGTTTTTCCATTTTGGGCACATAGTGTTCAAAAAAATCTACATCCAAACGGCATTCGTCGGTATGGGTATTTACCGAAGCTTGCCACTCGTTAATATTGCCCTCAAACCTCTCACGGTAATCATCTTCAGTCAGATGCGGGCATTTCATATGAGCCACCTCGTATGCAGGCTGAAAAGAATCGACTATAACTCCGTCGAAATCAAAAAGGATAAATTTCTTATTCATTTGGAGCCGGCAGGAGGATTCGAACCCCCGACATCCACTTTACAAAAGTGGCGCTCTACCAACTGAGCTATGCCGGCATTGGTTTACTATAGCTATCCTAGGATATTTTCTCAAGAAAACTTAAGAAACACGGTGTTTTAGTCTATACGTTTAACTATTGCTATAGCATAATCTAAACGTATACACCAATCACAAGCTATAGCTTACGGTTGGTGTATAGCTTGAATTTCTGCTTTCCCTTTATTACATTGCGTCGAAAGGGCGCTTATAGTGTACTACTCCTCGAAGATCGCGCGGTTTTTTGGGGAACGGCGCAGGAGCTTTTGCTTATGCGCGGCAACCTCCTGCAAAAACTGCGAGGTCGGGCCCTCTCCATGCATGCGCGCCTGCGACTTTTGCCGCACAATATGCAGCGTGTGCTCAAGATAGTACTCAAAGAGGAGTATCGCGCGTGCAAGCGCATGCTTGGTGCGCGTGCGCATGGCTCCGAGTACGCGGCCCGCGAGTGCATACAGGGCAGCCGGTACCCCACGCTCGAGCAGTACAAGCACGCGGTGGAAAAAACGATCAAGCCTCGGGCGCAGGTCAGCCATGACCACATGGCCCGTTGTCATCTCATAGCGCTTAACCACGAGGAGGAGCACGAGGCCCACTATGGAGATTGCAAGGGTTACGCTAAAGAACGCGGCCATAATAGAGTATTGTAACAAACTTACCTGACCGAGAAAACACTGAGATTTGAGACCTCTATACGCTCGCCGAACTTCTGAGTCGCCCCCGAAACAAGGTCCGCCACGGTCTTACTCTGGTCTTTGATAAACGGCTGTGTCATGAGCTCGGCAACATCGGCGGGTTTCATTGCCGCGGCGTGCATAGCAATGTCGCGCGCAAGCGCCACAAACTCTTCATTTTTTGAAACAAAGTCAGTTTCTGAAGAGAGCATGACAAGCGCTCCAACAGCCCCCGTATTGTGTATGTAAGAAGTTACGGTGCCGGCTCCGAGCGCACGGTCGGCCTTTTTTCCTGCGGCCAGGGCAGCGCGCGCAGAAAGAATCTGTAACGCTTTGTCCATATTGCCCTCTGCCTCTGTGAGCGCCTTCTTGCACTCCATGACGGAGACGCCTGTTTTATCTCTCAGTTCTTTTACCTGCTCGCTAGTTACCGCCATTTTGCTTTTCTACCGCAGGTGCGGGACCCAGATTCTGCTCGTAGGCTTTGCCTATCTCGTCGAGTATAAATTGGATCGTCTCTATCGATGCGTCGTTGCCGGGGATCGCGTGTGTAATCTGCGAGCGGTCACAGTCGGAGTTAAGAAGTGCAATGACGGGGATATTGAGTTGTTTCGCCTCGGCCACTGAACCCGACTCTTTTTTAGGGTCCACAACCACAAGTGCGTCGGGAGCTTTTTGCAGACCTTTGATGCCGCCGAACATCTCTTCCAGTACCCCTATTTCACGGTCGATAAGCAGGCGCTCGCGCTTGGTAAACTTCTGCAACTCGCCCTTCTCCCGCATTTGGGTCAACTCTGCGAGGCGGTTCAAACGCTTGCGGATTTCAGAAAAATTAGTGAGCGTACCACCTATCCAGCGCGATGCGACGTACGGCTGGTTGAGCCGCTCTGCAACTCTTTTTATGGTCTCTTTTGCCTCGGCCTTGCCGCCGACAAAGAGCACTGTTTTGCGCCCTCCCGCCAGCGTTTTTACAAAAGAAAGTGCCTCTTCAAGCACCGCGGCGGTCTTTTCCAAATCAAAAAGCTCGGTACCTCCTTTGGTGCCAAATATAAAAGGCGCGGCCGACGGATGCCGGCGTGACGGTGCGTATCCAAAGTGTGCTCCAACGGCAAAAAGTTTCTCTATCATCTGTTCCTTCTGCATAACCCTGCAGTGCGCTCTAAGGTATCACGACTTCCGCCCCTCGGCAAGCCCCGTTAGAAAGTTTGGGAACTGCAATACCGCCAAGTCAATTATTGGATCGTTTGCTTTCTAACGGGGCAAGCGCATTGAGGATGGGGTCTATCCCGCCGGCGAAAATCGCGGGCAAGTTGTGCCAGCTCTCCTTAACCCGGTGGTCGGTCACTCGGTCTTGGAGCGTGTTGTAGGTGCGGATTTTCTCCGAGCGGTCGGCGGTGCCTATTTGGTCTTTGCGCTCGGCTGCATGCGCGGCATTGGATTTCTCCTCCTCCAGCGCTTCCACTTTAGCCACAAGCACGGCCATCGCCTGTTCGCGGTTTTGCGCCTGGGAGCGCTCGCTCTGCGAGCGCGCGTCGAGGCCGGTCGGGCGGTGTATAAGCCGCACGGCGGTCTCAACCTTGTTGACGTTTTGACCGCCCGCGCCGCCTGCACGTGAGAACTCCATGTCGATGTCGCCGGGGTTGATCTCCACCTTCGGCTTTTTGCGTATAGGCAGTATCGCGACCGAAGCGGTTGAGGTGTGGATGCGGCCAGATTTCTCTGTTGCCGGCACGCGCTGCACCCGATGCACGCCGGTCTCATAGCGCAAGCGCTTGTAGACGCCTTTGCCTTTTATCTCGACGCTCGCCTCTTTGTAGCCGCCAAGGTCCGACTTAGACTCTGCAAGCATGCGCGAGCCCCAGCCCTGGCTGGTGGCGTAAGCCATGTACATGTGCGCGAGCTCCTCGGCAAAAAGCGCCGCTTCCTCCCCGCCCACACCCGCGCGCACCTCCATAACCACCTCATTTGGAAACTCTTCTTCAACCGCATCCCCAGCGAGAATCTCGTCCATTTGTTTAATCATCTCCAGCTTGTCAGCCTCGTTTTGGATATGTTCAAGGGCCGCGGCGAGATACGCGGTTTTAGGGTTGTTTTTGTATTTACTTAAATCCATATACTCAATTGTAGCGTAGCAAAAACCTTCGCGAAGGGGTGCCGTTTATCTCCCCTGAGCGAAGGTTTTTGCGAAGCCCTTACTTCGACTTCTTTGCTTTTGTAGAGGCTGCAGCACGGCGGGCCTTGAATTTCTCCACCCGGCCGGCGGTGTCCATCAGTTTATCGTTGCCCGTGTAGAAAGGGTGGCAGTTAGAGCAGATTTCCACCTCGATGTTCTCTTTAGTTGAGCCCACAGAAAAAGTCTGGCCACAGGCGCAGGTGACCTTTGCATTAGGAAAATAGGTTGGGTGGGTTTCGGTTTTCACGCTGGTCAATATAACCCAGAAATCTAGCACTTGCAATACCACTCTAGCGAAGCAAAAGTCCTTCGCGAAGGGGTGCCGTTCATCTCCCCGGAACGAAGGACTTTTGCGTAGCTCTTCTCAGTTGTCCTTCAAAAAGTCGATGTCCTCCTGGTACTTCTGTGCAAAGGCAAGGACGCTCCCTGCATAGCCGAGCCCCAGGGTCGCCCAGTTGCCCCCTGCGTAGTAGCGGCCGGCGGCCTCGCGCTCGGCACTGTAGCCCCCCGCTCCGGCGCCGAGATCTTTCAGAAAGAGCGCGGTTGCGGTGATGGCGTGTTTCGGGTCCCACGGGTTGGCCGCTCCAGCTCCCACTGTCGAGGCAATCCTCCCCTCATAGGTCACCCAGGTTGAGGGGATAAATTGCGAGGGGCCCATAGCGCCGCCGTAGCCGATAGACTGCGGACACGAGACCGGCGTCGAGTACGCATTAAAACCCACCCGCTTTGCAAGCTCCAAAAAGACCGGCACGTCGCGCGTTGGATGCATCACGTTGTTAAAGGGCGTACCCGTGTTTTTGCCTTTGCCGGCCCCGGTGTCGGCATTAACCAAGTAGCACTGCCCAACGTTGACGCCGAGGTTAGACTCCTGCCGCAAAATCCCGAGGATAAACGCGGCCCTGACGCCCGTTGCCGCAGAAGCCTGGCTTGCATACTCGAGCGCAGTCGCAAACGGAATGCCCTGCGCATCGCGAAGCTCGAAGAGAGCCGTGCGTATAGCCTCAGCGCGCTTCTGCCGCTCGGCCAAGATTTGCGCGTAGGAGGCCTCGTCTTTTTTAGTGACGTCGAGGAGTTTCTGCTTCTCGACCTCGTCTTTTTTAACCTGATCTTTTTTAACCTCTACTTCGTACTTGGCGTCGAGCTCCTGATTTTTCTTCTGGTCGAGCTCGTCCTTCTCCTTTTCGGTCTCCTGCTTTACGCCGCGCAGCTCGTTAAAGTGCACCTGCAGATCGCGGTTGATGACGTCTATCGCGTCAACGGTGGAAAAAAAGTCCGACACGTTGGACGCAGAGAGTAGCATCACCGCAAGCGGCGTTGTCTCTTGTTCGTGTTTCTCCCGGAGAAGCTGTGCAAGCGAGGTGCGGCCGGCTTCAAGCCGCTCCTCCAGCTCGGAGATATGTTCAACCTTTTCATTAATCTCGCCTGCGAGGCGGTTGATGGTGCCGGTGCGCTGGCGGATTTCCGCCTCGGCTTTTTTGATCTGCGCGTTGAGTACCGTGACATCGCCTTGGAGAGTATTCTTCTTCTGCTTCGTTTCGTCCAACACCTTTTGCCACTCCGCAATCTCTTGTTGGAGCTGGTCGTACTCGGCCCGCAGCCGCGCCTTATCCTCTTCGGTAAGCGCTTGGGCCTCCGCCTGAGGCGCTTCGGGCACGTAAAGTGCACTCGCCGCTATCGCGGCAAGTGTAAAACCAAATACCAGAAATGATCGCCCCATAGCCCTCATGTCCTTGTATTTTACCAGACGGCCGAGCGTAGCCAACCTTACGTACCGGCCAGGCTCTAATCTACGAAAGTGAGCGCTTTTCCGCGCTTGGTGCCGCGGCCGGTGCGGCCGATGCGGTGTACATAGTCATCGTAGGTTGTCGGCAGGTCGTAGTTAATAACGTGTGAGATGCCGTCGATATCAAGCCCACGTGCTGCTACGTCGGTCGCAATAAGTACCTGTACCTGATTGTCTTTAAAGCTCTTGAGTGCGCGCTGGCGCTGGCCGTGGCTCTTGTTGCCGTGAATAGACTCGGTTTTGAAGCCGCGGTCAATGAGCATTTTTGAAAGCTTTTCTACCCCGTGCTTGGTGCGGCCAAAGACAAGCACCTTGCTGAACTCTTTTTGGTTGAGGAGGTCGTGGAGGATATCGAGCTTCTGTTTGCCCTCCATTTTTACCACATCCTGGTCGACGTTCTTTGCTGTGTCGCCGGTTTTAACCGAGATGCGTACGGGCTCTTTAAGAAATTCTGAAATCAAGCCCTCTACCTCGCGTGTAATCGTTGCGGAGAAAAAGAGCGTGTGGCGCACCACAGGCATCCCTTTAATCACGTAGCGCATGTCGTTGATGAAGCCCATGTCGAGCATGCGGTCGGCTTCGTCCAACACAAGAGTTGCAAAATCATTGAGCCGGATACTTTTGCGCTCAATAAGGTCTTTGAGGCGCCCGGGAGTGCCTATAACAAAGTTGTTCTTGTAGCGAAGCGCTCTCAGCTGCGGCACGATGGATGCGCCGCCTACTACGCAGACAGAAAAGATCTTCATGCCGCGGGTGAGCGACTTAAGCTCACTGTCGATCTGGAGCGCGAGTTCGCGCGTCGGTACGATAACAAGCACTTGCTCCTTGGGGTTTTTAACCACCTTGTCGATAAGTGGGATAAGAAATGCCGCCGTTTTGCCGGTGCCGGTGTTGGCGATACCAACTACGTCCTGTCCTTTGAGCACATGCGGGATAGTACGGTCCTGAATCGGCGTCGGCGCGGTGTAGCCTTTGGCAACGACGCTGCGCTTCAACGCATCGCCTATCGCAAAGTCTGTAAACTGATGTTCAGGCACAAAGTGCTCCACCTCTTCGGTAATGACCGCTTTGTTTACAAACTTAGAGGGGTGGATGAACTGCGAGCCCTGGGGCCGGTTGCCGCCAGAAGGGCGACGGGAAAAACCACCACGCGAGTGCTTGTTAAAGGGGCGGGACCCGCCATGAGGCCGGCTATTAGAAAAACGCTTTTGAGGCATGCTTTTAGCTTTAGTCTCGAAGTTTCGGAGAGCTAAAAAAGCCTTAAAACCAGGAGATAGTGAGTAACGTGATAACTATATACTAATCTCAATATTCTGTCAACTAGGCGTTGCGGTCGCGCATGTTTTTGGTAAGGACTTGCTTGCGGAGGCGGACTGATTTTGGCGTCACTTCGAGATATTCGTCTTCGCTCATGACCTCAAGCCCGCGCTCGATCGAGAGCACAAACGGGGGCACTAGGTTAATAGCTTCGTCAGAGCCGCTTGCGCGCATGTTGGTCAGCTGTTTGCCCTTGGTCGGGTTGACGTACATCTCCTCGCCTTTGGAAGTGTTGCCGAGAACCATGCCCTCGTACACCTCGGTGGCAGGCGCAATATACAAAACACCGCGGTCCTGGAGGTTCCACAAGGCAAAGCCAAGCGCCTTGCCGGCAATCATCGAGACCATCGAGCCCACAACGCGCTTCTGTATCTCGCCAACGTACGGGCGAAACTCGATAAAGCGGCTGGAGATAATCCCCTCGCCCTTGGTGTCGAGTACAAACTGGCTGCGATAGCCGAGGAGCCCTCGTGTTGGGCCTTCAAAAATCAAGCGCACAGAGTCGCTGTGCTGTTTAACATCTTTGAGCACAAGTTTGCGCATGCCGAGACGCTCGATAATAGCGCCCTGGTAGCTTTGCGGGGTATCGATAACTACTTCTTCAAATGGTTCGAGTACCTCACCACTAGCGGCCGTATGCAAAATAACCTGCGGCTGAGAGACCTGCACCTCGTAACCCTCGCGGCGCATGTGCTCGAGCAAAATCGAGATGTGGAGTTCACCCCGACCATACACCTTAAATGCGTCGGGGCTCGCAAAATCAATCTTTAACCCCACGTTGACCTCGAGTTCCCTCTCCAAACGTTCGCGGATCTGGCGCGAGGTGACAAACTTGCCCTCGCGCCCGGCAAACGGCGAGCTGTTGACCAAAAAGTTAAGGGCGATGGTCGGCTCATCAACCGCAATCACCGGCAGAAGCTCCGCGTCGGCCACAGCACAGATAGTTTCGCCGATATCAATTGCCCCAAGACCCGCAACCATCACAATGTCGCCGGCATGCGCCTCTTGCGTCTCAACCCGCTCGAGCCCCTTGAACGAAAAAAGTTTAGTCACTTTTGCCGCACGGGGTTCTTTGCCGGGGTTCTTTACAAACACCTGGGCTCCGACGCTAACAGAGCCTTCATAAATACGCGCCACCGCCAAGCGGCCGAGGAAGTTGTCGTACCCGAGGTTAAACGGCTGAGCGCGCAAGGGCTTTGCTTCCTGCTCTGCAGTGGAAGCAGGCTTAACATGCTCGAGGATAGTCTCAAGCAGCGGCGTAAGATCTTTTGAATCGTCTTCGAGTTTCTTTTTGGCAATCCCCTGCCGGCCTATAGAGTAGACAACCGGGAAGTTCGACTGCTCGTCGGAGGCACCAAGCTCCAAAAAAAGCTCAAGTACTGCTTCTTCGCACTTTGCCGGGTCGGCGGCAGGCTTGTCTATCTTGTTTATTACAACGATAGGTTTGAGGCCGAGCTCGAGCGACTTCTTTAATACAAAGCGGGTTTGGGGCATCGGTCCCTCCTGCGCATCCACAACGAGCAGCACCGAGTCGATAGAACGTAGCACGCGCTCGACTTCACTGCCGAAGTCGGCATGGCCGGGAGTGTCTACGATGTTGATTTTCGTATCCTTGTAAAAAACGGCCGCGTTTTTTGCATAAATAGTGATGCCGCGCTCAAGCTCGAGGTCGTTGGAGTCCATGGAGACCCCTTCCACCCCCACACCTGTTTGGCGCAGCAAAGCATCGGTCAAGGTGGTCTTGCCGTGGTCTACGTGCGCAATAATGGCGATGTTGCGAATATCCATAAAAAAATGCCCCTCGGGCGTACTTCAACCATACCACAAAAACGCCTTGGTGACTATTTTTGGCTTTTAACCCGTTACCCTGTACGTTACCCTGTATAGTCCTACAAAGCACACGAGAGGAGAGGGCCGATGGCTAAGTTAGCGGTAAATGAAGTCGTGACCCTCGGAGAAATAGCTGGGGGACAAAATTTTGTCAGTTGCGTGGTGACGTTCCAATGGTTCGAGAAGAATCTCTACCAAGGGATCATCGCTATTGAGATTCGAAAAGAGAAGGGGCCGATTACACATGCAGACGTAGCGGCGGCCGCAGAGCTTTTGACCTGTATCCCGAAACACGCGGAGGTGGCGATTATCGGCAATTGCCAGTAGCTGACCCCAGTTCTGCAAAGTTTTACCCGGCGCCTTTTAGGCGCCGGTATCTTTTTATACAACGTAAAAAACTGCTGCAAAAATACAAACAGTAATCACTGCAAAGGTGGCCACGGTGGTTAAGAAAAATTTCACCGCCTCCTCTCGTTTGCCGTCGAGGTAGAGCATGAGTGGCTCTCCAACAAACAAGAATCCCATCACAGCCGCCGAGAGCACAAAGAGCGAGAGCATCATCATAGGCACGAGTAGCGTCTCGTTGTCCGGTGTGTTGGGCTTGGCAAGTGCACTGATAAGAAACACGATGCCGATAATATAGAGCCCTGCCAAAAGGGCGTTTAGATATGGACTCTTGGTCATGTTGTTTAAATATAACTAGTTAAAAATTACCTAAGTGACTCCCCGCTCGTGATGTGGAAGTGGAGGTGTTTGGAGTCTTGGTACTTACCTAAATTAGTTAGGATGCGCGCGGCCCCATACTCCTTTTCCACCTTTGCGCCCAGCGTTTTCAAAACATCCAAGAGCTCCTTCACTATCAGCATATCCTCCGAGCCGATCGTAGTAAATGAATCAATGTGCTTCTTGGGCACTACCCCAATATGCACCGGCCAGTGCGGTTTAGTGTGATGAAAGGCTAAGACCTGCTCGCTTTCGTATTCTTTCTGAAGCGGTACCGTTCCTTTAAGCGCCACGTCACAGTAAAAATCAGAGCTGGAGTAATCCATGATTACGTTCGACACACTGCTTCAATGTTATGTCCGTTTGGGTCTATAACAAACACTGCATAATAAGTAGGACTGTAATGTTCACGCACACCCGGCGCACCATTATCCTTGCCGCCCGCTGCTAATGCAACTTTATAAAACTCATCTACTTGTTCGCGCGTGTCGGCCTCAAAAGCTAGGTGTATAGGTCCTGGTGGTGCAGAGCGCGTATGTATATAAAACATAGTCCTACCGTCGCCTGCGCCAAAGTGAGCGGAATTTTCTTTTTCTCTATGCTGTGTTAAGCCGACAGGTGCAAGGGCCTTAACATAAAACTCCTTACTTTTTTGGAAGTCCTTAACCGCAAAACCGATGTGTCCAAATTTCATAATTATTACTTCGAATATTTTTTTACAAACGAGTAGGTCTCGGCAAAGAGTTTTTCTTCGGTACCGTCTTCGTTAAAGGTGTGACCTGCGCCTTTAATAGTGGCAAATTCTTTTGGACCCTTAGCACTTCTGTAATAGTCCTTCCCTGCGTCAATCAACCTACCCACCCCGGCGACAATAACTTTAAGGGGCTTGGTGAGGTTTTTGGTCGCATCTTTGGGCAGAGGAAACTCTGCCCACTCCTTATACATCTTTTTGCTCATAATGGTCTGCATTCTCCAGTCGAGGATATAAGCATCGAGCTTTTTGCTGTAGACAAAATCTTTTCTCTTTGGCCCTCTGATGCTCTTAGTACCGTCCCACAAGATAATGCCGTCTAGGAATGAGAGATCGGATGAGAGCACCGTAGCCGCGCCTAGGCTGTGCCCTATCACAAAAATCTTTTTATACTTCTTCCTAAAAAACTTCAAAACCGTGTTTAGGTCTTTGGCATGAGTAGAGATGCCGCACTCCTGGAGCTGTCTCGCACCAGGCGCGTCAAAATAGAGACCGAAGCGAAATGAAGCGAGCCCGCGCTTGGTAAAATAGCGCGCACCGTTGTAATGAAAGTGCTCGTTCGGGCTCCCCGTAAGCCCGTGCACGTGTACCACGAGCGTCTTTGCCTTCCCTTTATCCGGCAGCCGTAAAGTCCCGTAGATAGTGTGCTTATCAGGAGTCTTTATTTTCAAATTTTTCTCCATTGGAACTGAAAAACCCGGGAATCCCCGGGTTTTGATTACTCTTTCTTTTCTTTGGCTGCCTTGGGAGCCTCGGCGGCTGGAGCGGCGCCTGCTTCGCCCTCCTCTTCTTTCTTGCCGCGCTCTTCGGAAATCTCGATCGCGGTGATGTCTGCCGCCACTTCCTCAACAGGCTCTTCTTTGGCAACAGAGATCATCGCCACCACCTCGTCCATATCAATAGTTACCTTTGCCGAAGCCGGGATTGCGAGATCTTTAATTTTTATCTGGTCTTCAAGCGTGGCGAGATTGGTCACATCTACCACAATTGAGTGCGGAAGGTCCTTCGGCACACACTCGATCTCGAGCTCGTGCATAACCTTGGTCAAAATGCCGCCAAGGTCTTTAACAGCCGGCGACTCGCCCACGAATTCAAAAGGTACCGACACGGTAACGGTCTGCCCTGCGGCGATTGCATAAAAGTCGGCATGAAGCGTCTCGCCGGTTACCGGGTGCACCGAAACCTCGTGGATGAGCGCGTCTTTGTCCGAGCCAAGACCTTTGAGCGTAATCACGGTCGACTCGCCCGCCTTGTGGAAGACTTTTTCAAAAGTCTTGCGGTCTACTGAGATTGGGGTCGACTCCTCTTTGCGGCCGTAAATAACCGCGGGAAGCACCCCCTTGTGGCGGAGGGTGTTAGGAGAAGCCTTAATATCGCGCTTTTCTACCGTGAGTTCCATATATTGTTGCCCGAGCACTTTAACCTACTTTCCGGCGAAAAGCAACAGTTTTTGAGCTATATATTCTTTCATTTTAACCACTGCCGGGTCGAGGAATTTGTAGGGCGTAGTTTCATCGCTTGCGAGCGAGGCACGTAGGGCGTCGCGGTAGGCAACCCGGAGCTCGGTGTTTATATGCACCACCGCAACTCCAGTTGCGATGCACGCTTTAATATCTTCTTCCGTATTACCCGACGCGCCGTGCAACACAAGCGGCAGGCCGGTTGCGTCGGCAATTTCTTTAACTCGGTCTGGGTGGAGGCGAGGCTCGGCAGCGCTTTTAAGCATCCCGTGGACATTGCCCACTGCCGGTGCCAGGCAATCTATCCCCGTTGCCTCAACCAACTTCTTTGCATCTTCAACCGTTGTAATATTTGCCTCGGTTACACCCTCCGGCAGTTCGTCGAGCTGTTTAGACGATGTGCCGATGTATCCAAGCTCGCCCTCCACCACCACGTCACGGCCGCTTGTGCGGGCGTATTTAACCGAAGCACTGGCAAAGGAGACATTGCCGTCAAAGTCGAGCTTGGCGCCGTCGACCACCACAGAGTCGACACCTGCAATAATCGCCCGCTGGACCTTTTCTGTGCTGTAAGTATGGTCAGCATTCAAATATATCTGTATGCCCTGGCTTTGGTACTGGTCGATGATTGCACGAGCGTGCACGAGGGGAAAGAAATCCCGCTCGCCTTCTGACAAGCCTGCAATAACGGGGAGTCCTGTCTCCTTCCCTGCCTCGGCAATAGCTTTAAGCTGATTGGAGTCGGAGAAGTTAAAGTGCCCAATTGCCTTCCCTGCCTTTTTATACTCATCAATAGCCTCGCGCAGTGTTTGCATGAGGATATTGTACCACTTTGGCCATGCTTTACAGGCCGGAGACTCATGCTAGACTCGGGATTAAGTACTTGGACTGGGAAACAAGGGCTTATAAGTTCTTTAAACCAGTTCACCTTCGTGCAGTAATCCATCAACCAACGACCAACGAAGAGGAGGTCGAAAATGCGACTTCGATCATTCCTGCCTGTATTGGCAGGCCTTGTTGTGGCGATCGGCGCCATGACGTTCACGTCCAATACTGAGCAGGTGCGCGTGTTTGCCGCAAACGCGAGCGCCACCTGGCAGAGCTTGGGAGACCTGTTTGATATCGACGCCTGGGCAGGCGGCAAGCGCGACCGCGACAAGAGCAAGCGCGGCGGCAAGAAGCATGGCGAAAAGAAGTGGGGTGGCAAGAAGCATGGTGGCGACTGGGGCGGCAAAGGCTGGGGCAAGAAGCATGGCGAAAAAAAGTGGGGCCACGGCAAGAAATGGAGTGGCAAGAAGCACCATAAGAAGCCGCCCAAGAAGTCGAATCCGCCGCGTCGCGAAAGTGACAACGATCGGCCGGAGAAAAAGGTCGGCTGCACCAATTGCACCGAGGCCCCGCAGAGCTACTGGGTCGAGGTGATGATCGACGGCTGCCCGACCAAGTGCCTGTATCTCCCCGAGACCGGCCAGTACTACCACTGCAAGCGGCTCACCAACGTCAAGGGCAGCTGGCCCGCTGGCATTGAGCTCCCGGGCTGAACTATCTTCTGTTGTACTTCACGGCGCCAAAGTGCCCGCTCCCTGCGTTTTTTGGGGGCGGGCATTTTTCTTGTATTACAATAGATGCATGGCACAACTAGATTTTTTTGCGGTGGGTGACATTGTCACCGAGCCGTTTATCCGCCTCAAGGACGCCCGCGTCCACTGCAATATCAACGACGAGGACTGCGAAATCTGCATGCGCTGGGGCGACAAAATCCCCTACGAGTCTGCGACCCTTGTGGCGGCAGTAGGCAACGCCAGCAATGCCGCGGTTGCCGCAGCACGGCTAGGGCTTACTTCGGCCCTGCGCGCCTATGTCGGTGATGACCGCTACGGCACAGAGTGTCTTGAGGTCTTAAAGCAGGAAAAAGTGATCACCGATTACATAGTGACCGAGGCCGGCAAGATTACTAACTACCACTACGTGCTGTGGTACGAAGACCAACGCACTATTTTGGTAAAGCACGAAGAATATAGCTACACAGTACCGAAGATCATGGAGCCCCCGAAGTGGGTCTATCTCTCTTCCCTCGCCCAAAACTCCTTGCCTTACCATCAGTCGCTTATGGAGTGGTTCAAAACTGTGCCAGAGACTAAACTTGCCTTTCAGCCGGGGACTTTTCAGATGAAGCTGGGTGCACAAGCGCTCAAAGATATGTATGAGCGCTCAGAGATCTTTTTCTGCAACAAACAGGAGGCCGAGCGGATCCTCTCTCTCCCCACCGGCACCGACCTGCGCGAGATGCTGCGGCAGCTTAAAAACCTCGGGCCCAAGATCGTGGTCTTAACCGACGATGCCAGAGGCGCGTACGCTATAGACGAGGCCGGTGTCATGCTTCATACACCGCGCTACCCGGACCCTAGAGCGCCCTTTGAAATTACCGGCGCGGGAGACGCCTTTGCCTCGACAACTACGGTTGCATTGGCACTTGGCAAGAGCTTAGGCGAGGCGCTGCAGTGGGGCGCCATCAACGCCTCGGCCGTGCTGCAAGAAATCGGCGCGCAGAAGGGCCTCTTAACGCGCGAGCAACTTGAAAAAAACTTGGCTAGTCCTCCAGGACCGTTCGCTGTTCTACCACTTTCGTAAACGCCTTCACTATCGCATTTTCTCCCGTGGCAGCATTCCATATTACAAGTCCGGCCCACAGCGCCACGCTTGCCAAGAGCACCGTGCCAAGCCACGTATTGATCCGCGCGCGCAAGGTCTTCTTCTGGTAGGTTAAAAACATCATGCCAAGTTACTTTTTGCGCTTCACCACTTTGGTAATCGCTGCAGTTATGTGCGGGACATCCATGCCGTAGTGCGCGATAAGCTCCCCTGGCTCGCCCGACTGTCCAAACTGGTCTTTGACGCCGATAAACTCCTGCGGCACGGGCGCCTGCGCAGCCAACACCTCGGCAATGGCACTCCCCAGGCCTCCTGCAATCTGGTGCTCTTCAACAGTAACGACCGCTCCGGCTTTTTTGCTCCACTGCGTAACAGTCTTTGTATCGAGAGGTTTAACGGTATGGATGTTTATCACAACGATTGCAAATTTTTCCTCAAGTGTTTTCGCCGCAACGAGTGCATTGTGCACCAAGGGCCCCGTGGCAAACACAGCGACATCCGGGTTCTTACGCTTGTCCTGTGGCTGCCACATCACTTGTGCCTTGCCTAACTCAAACGGTGTTGCCGCCGTGGTCATAACCGGAGTTTTTTCACGAGCCAGACGCAGATACACGGGCCCGTTGTGAGCGGCGGCGGCGAGTGTTGCTTTGCGCGCCTCTTCAGAGTCGCAGGGCGAGATCACGGTCATCCGCGGCAACACGCGCATGAGCGCCATGTCTTCAAGCGCCTGATGTGTCGCCCCGTCTGGGCCGACAGAGACTCCGGCGTGGCTCCCCACGATTTTGACCGGCACGTTGTTGATGCATATATTCGTGCGTATTTGCTCATTGTTGCGGCCGGGGCTAAAGGTGGCATACGAGGCGATGAACGGGATCTTTCCGTAGTTGGCAAGCCCGCTTGCGACCGTCGCCAGGTTTTGCTCGGCAACACCGAGCTCGACATAGCGCTTCGGCCACTTTTCTTTAAACGGCAGCATGCGTGTGCTTTCTGCCAAGTCGGCACAGAGCGCCACTACACGCTTGTCTTTCTCTCCTGCTTCTATGAGCCCTTCGCCAAAACCGTCTCTAGTCGGCTTTTGCTCCGGCTTATCAAAGATATTTGATGCAAGTTTTACAGCGGGATTCAGCATAGTTATTCGTGCTCGCTTTTTATTTTGCCCCTCAGCGTGCGCAGTTCTTTTAAGAAGTACTCTCCTTGTTTTTCTGCCGGGATCTTGTCGGTCGGGCCTTTGCCGGGAGGCGCGCCATGCCAGCGGTAGTCGAACTCAATTTCTTTAATGCCTTTGCCGGGGATTGTGTGCGCAATAATGATGGTCGGCTTCTCATATATTGCCTTCGCCTCGTCTACCGCGTCGCAAAACGCCTCGATGTTGTGGCCGTCTACCTCGATAACATGCCAGTTAAAGGCCTCGTACTTCTTCGCGATATTTTCAAGCGGCATGACATTTTCCGTCATGCCGTTTATCTGTATATTGTTTCGGTCCATAACGGCTGTGAGGTTTGAGAGTTTGTTGGCGCCTGCAAACATCGCCGCCTCCCACGTGGCTCCGGCATCTTGCTCGCCATCGCTCATGAGCCCATACACTCGAAATTTTTTGCCGTCCATCCGCGCACCGTACGCATAACCGGCAGCCTGCCCCAAGCCCGACCCAAGTGGCCCCGAGGTTGTTTCAACGCCGGGCAACCGCTCGCGCTCGGGGTGGCCCTGCAGGCGAGTGCCGAACTTGCGCAGGGTTAAACATTCTTCAACCGGAAAGTAGCCGGCATGCGCCATAGCGGCGTATCTCACCGGTGTGATGTGGCCGTTACTAAGAAACATGCGGTCGCGCTCTTCCCATGCGGGGTTCTTGGGGTCGTGCTTGAGAATATGAAAATAGAAGGCGGCAAAGATATCCGCCATGCCCAGGGGCCCTGCAGTGTGGCCGGAGCCGGCCGCCACAAGCATCTCGATAATAGTCTCCCTTATCTGCAGCGCCTTTTCTGCTATTACTTCTACTTCTTTGTCACTGACCGACATTTGCTTCAGTATACAACGCGTTATAGGCCTCTTCGGGATTATCCGCAGCTAAAATCACATGCCCCACTACGAGCCGGTTAGCACCCGCCTGCACCAACCGGCGTGCGGTCTCCATAGTGACGCCGCCATCTACTTGTATCGTGATGTCCGGGTAGCGTTTGCGCAGGCGTTCGATGAGCGCCAATGACTGCGGCGCAAACGGCTCGCCCTGGCGGCCCACTCTGTTGATGCCCATCACCTGCACATAATCGTAAAGCGCATCAAACTGCTCGAGCACATCCGGTTGCATATCGGGGAGAAGTGCAAGCCCGGTCGTTATTGTAAATGCGCCGTCATCGCTCTGGCGCACATCTACGAGTTTTTGTAGACCCAGGGCGGCACCGGGTGCACCTGCGTGGATTACAATCTGCGTGCCACCAGCACGAACAAAGTTCATCACTTCCTCAAGCGGATGTTCAATCATAAGGTCAAACTCGTAGGTAATCTCCTCCCAAAATGGCAGCCCTTTTTCTTCTTCGACAATTTTGTCAAAACTTGAACGGTCTTTGTACGGCCAAGTCTTCGGAGAGAACCAGCTGTGCTTTGCAAAGCGGCCGTCAACCACGTCTACCTGGACTTTTTTTGCAAAGCCGTGCACGCGCCCGACCAGCACTTCGAGCTCGGCAAAACTTTTTGGCATTGACGCCGGAATAATCTCTACCATACTCAGCCGTCGATTTTCTTGATGCGGCGCGCGTGCCGCTCCTCGCCACTAAATGGAGTTTGAAGCCATAGCAGCACCGCGCCTTTCGCTTCCTCTATAGACATAAAGCGCGCGCCTAAACATAAAATATTGGCATCGTTATGCTCGCGCGATAATGTCAAGATGTTATCTTGGGATCCGTAGTACACGGCAGCACGCACCCCTTTGATTCGATTTGCAACCATGGCCTCTCCTTGTCCCGATGCCCCGATCCCAATCCCGAAAGAACCCTTGTCTTCAGCCACTTTTGCGGCCATAGGGAGGATGTAATCGGGGTAATCGTCTTCCGGATCAAACACGGTTGGCCCTACATCCTCAACCTCAAACCCGCGCTCGCGCAAAAACGGCGTTAGAGCTTCTTTGAGTTCGTATCCGGCGTGGTCAGAGGCAAGGTATATTTTCATAACGTAGCAAGGTTAAACCTTGATATAAGAACCGGCTGCTTTTACGTGCCGTACGAGTGTGTGTGCGTACCCCATCTCGTTGTCGTACCAACCCAAAACCTTAACCAGGTTGCCGATAACGCGCGTCATCGAGAGGTCGGCTATTGATGCATGCGGGTTGCCGATGATGTCGGAGGAGACCAGCTGCTCCTCGCTTGCATCAAAAATCCCTTTCCAGCGCTCCTCAAGTGCTGCGGCTTTAAGAATCTGGTTTACTTCCTCCCGCGTTGTCTCGCGCTTTGCCACAAACGTGATGTCGGCAATAGAGCCTGCCACCACCGGTACGCGCAAAGAAATGCCGTCAAACTTTTTATCAAGCGCTTCGTACGCTTTGGTGACCGCAACCGCGGCACCGGTCGAGGACGGCGTGATGTTTTGCGCCGCGGCACGGCCGCGGCGCAGGTCCGTTCCCTTAACCGGCCCGTCGACAAGCTCCTGCGTTGCGGTGTAGGCGTGGGTGGTGTTTAAAAGTGCTTTTTCTATGCCGATCTTTTCATCAAGAATCGCGATAAGGGGCGAACTTGCGTTAGTTGTGCATGAGGCGTTGGAGGTTATGGTACAGGTTTGAAGTTTTTCTTCATTTACGCCCATCAACACCGTTGCCGCGCCTTCCATTTCGTCCTTTACCGGTGCGGTAATAACGACCCGCTTTGCGCCCGCAATAATATGCACACTCGCTTTTTCATAACTTTCAAACACGCCGGTACTCTCGATAACCACATCAACATTAAGTTCGCGCCACGGGAGTTTGGCAGGATCCTTTTCGCTGCTAAAGTGCACACGCTTGTCGCCTACCGTGAGCCCGCCGTTTTCCGCACGCACCTTGTGTGGGAAAGCGCGATACACACTGTCATACTGCAGAAGATAGGCGAGATTTTGGGCATCACCCAAGTCATTAATCCCAACGATTTCAATCTCCCCCGCTCCTCGACTTTGCTCGGAGTAAACGGCACGAAAAAAAGCTCTGCCAATTCGGCCAAATCCGTTTATCCCAACGCGTACCATAGACATTAGTATACCTTGTGGATCGCGCCAAAGTTAGATAGTGTGGAGGGCTTTATCAACAAAGCTACTCTGCCGGCGCAGGGTTAGGTTCTGGTGTGGGCTCTGGCGTTGGTTCCGGCTCTGGCTCTGGTTCTGGAGTTGGCTCTGGTTCGGGTTCCGGATCAGGAATTGGAGGAGTTGAAGTCGCTGGGTCTGGGTCAGGAGTAGGCGGTGTTGTCGTGGCGGACGCCGAGTCGGGCTCGGTCGTTACAGGCGTAGTAGTTGCATTTGGGTCTGAAACTGGATCGGACTCCTCGCCCGTCGGAGGAGCCAGTGACTCTTCTGTAGATGATGTTAGTTGACCTTGCTCCTCGAGCGCTTGCGCCACTGCGGCGGCCACCATGCGCGCGATATCTTCTTCAGTTACCTGCGATGGCGTAGAAGTCGCGTTCGGAAGTGCAAGCGCTGTCGCGGCAGCTCCACTCTCAACTGGTAATTCCTCAACCACCGGCTCGTAACCCTCAAACACTTTCTCTGTCGGGTTCAGCATACGACCGATTAAGCCCGAGTACTCAGTTGCAATCACTTTGAGCGCTGCACCCTTTTCCCGCTCACTCTTTTGCACTTCGGTGAGGTATGCAAGCTGCGCCGTCATTTCCTCACCCAACTGTTTTGCGACAAAGAGGCCGAGGTCCCGCCCCGTTAGTTCCTTTTTAGAAAACTCGAGAGTCTTGGTCGCCGCGACTTCCCGCCACACATAGTCGACTATAGAGATAGTGCTGTAGCTGTAGGTGATGTAGTACATCTCCTCGTCCTCTCGCACGTCAGCTATCCGGAGGCCGAAGTTGTAGTTGTTCAAGTTGGCACCCACGATATAGGTGTTGTCTACGCTCTGTACTGTTTCTTCGGACGATATGATTGCCTCGCGCGCTTCCGGGCTTGCGGCAAACACCGCGCCTGTGCCGCCAAACAGGATAAAGAGCGCTATGGGTATAGCGTTGTTGTATTGTAGAAAATGCCAGAGCTTCTGCATGATCTTATTTTACCCTGTCTCCTCGTCACGCTCCATGTGCACAGCATGAACGACTTACGAAGTCGTTCATGCTAAAATAGAGGCATGGAGCTCTGGCATGCGCTAAATCGCGGGGTGGACAAGCGCACCATCTTTGAAGACTCTCAGGATAGGGCGCGCTTTGTACACGACCTATTCGAATTTAATGACGAAAAGGCGGCGCAAAACACATCACGTTCAAATATGAGCAACTTACGAAGTCGTTCATTATTAGTAGACATACACGGATGGTGCCTGATGAAAAACCATTACCACCTTTTGCTCTCCGAACGAGTAGATGGAGGCATTACGAAATTCATCAGAAAGTTAAACATCGGGTATGCAAAATACTTCAACGAGAAATACCATCGAAGCGGCACACTCTTTCAAGGAAGAACAAAAAGGGTACTCATTTCTTCAGACGCGCACTTTTTACATATTTTGCACTACCTGCACCTTAACCCGCTCGACATGCTTAAAGAAACAGCGGCGTGGCGCGAGCGGCGCATTGCAAGCGCGCGCTTACACACCTAAGACAATATCGCTGGTCGAGCTACCTCGACTACTGCGGCAAAAAGAATTTTCCTTCGGTCATTACCACTACCCTATTCAAAGACGTCTTCGGCAACTACGAACAAGCACTTGCCTCGTATCTAAAAGATGTCGAGTTGGAAGGTGTACAATCGTTCCTCCTGGAGTAATGTGCGACTTACGAAGTCGTTCATTACTAGAATGTTAGATAAAAGGCATGTATGAGATTGTGGTTGCCAGCATCTGGCATATCGAGCGAGTGATCTTGTGGCGTGTCGCCTGAATCGTAGATCGTATAAAAAGCCTGCGGGGCAGTATCGCCGCCAATTTGGGTCATTACGGGACTATCAACTATAGTATACCCTCCTGTATTGCTCCGCGCTTGGGCAAGCACGATAATCGGCACCGCCGCACCGGACGCACTTACCGTCAATGCTGGCGGATCGCCCGACGTACTGCTTGAGACCAAGCTATTCACGGGGAATGTCGAGAACGCAAAGCCGGTTGGTCGGAATAATTGACACGCCCAACCCTGATCATTGTCACCAGTCATCCCGGTCACTGTCGTCTCAGAACCGCTCAGCACTTTACCGGACGCTATAATTTTGATGTTGGAGCCGGATGTATTGGCAAGGCTCGTGAAGCCCGAGGGAACGACGGTCGCGGGAGTGCCGCCTTGGGCGTAATTGAAAATAATGCACAGGTCTCCCGCCCACTTTTCTGACGGAATGGTAATAGTTGAGCTTGCTCCATTCCATGACGCCGTATTGGCAGTCGAGATGGATTTCGCCGCCCCCACCCCAAACCCGTTGAGCTGATTCACTCTGAACATAAATGATGGCGGTTGTTTAATTATCGGCGAACGTGGTTATGGTGTAGAAGAGCTTGATGCCAATGAGCAGCGCGTCACCCGCCATGGTGTCGGAGCCGACGACGCGGCTCACCTCAAACACCACCAGGTCATTCTCAGCCGGAGTGTTGCCGATCGTGATAGCCGCAGACTCTGGCCCGATGTGGAGGTCATTCTGCGCCAGCCAGGTGTCAGTTGAGGTCTGCACGGTGCCGAAGGCGCCGTTTATCGCATCGCTGTCTCCCAAAGCGCGGCCCGCAAGAGACCACACGACCGTCTGGGTTGAAGCGCCGGCCGTGTTTGTCCAGTAAGGAATAAAGGTGACCGTGCTTTCGTTCCAGCCCTTTGGCATCCCTACGTGAAAGTGCGCGTACTCCTGGGTGGTGGTGTCAAACGCAAGTGTTGTAATGGTAACGTCGCTGGTGCCGGAGTCATAGATGCTTGTCCCTGCGGGGCTCGTAGCGCGCGCCGTCATAGCACCAGCCGGTATCCAGATTGTATGCTTGCCCCCGATATCGAGGCGCGCGCCCTCCATGTCGATGCGACTTCGTGAGATGCGCATATATCAACTTTCTTTTTCAATAATCAAAATCTCGTTGCCGACCTTGTCGTAAAAGCCAAGCTCTTCGTCGTTGTCGACCACACGAAAGTTTTTAAACTCCGTTATCTCGCCTTCTGCAATATTGCCGCCAAAAAGGTTTAGGGAGGGCCCCAACACTTTACCCAAGATAAATGTCGCTCCGCCAAAAGCGGCAAGTTTTATAAGCGTGCGCCGTCGCTCGTTTATAGCACTCCCAGTGCGTCTAAATAACCTTCGCCAATTCATCTAGCTTTTTGTTTCTTCCTCGCCCATCTTGAGTTCTTTTTCTATATCCGCCCTGCCCTTCTTAAACTCACCCGAGACGCGGCCTGCGGCACGCGAGAGCTCGAGGATTTTTTTGCTGCCGAAGAAGAGTATCCCGACCGCGAGCGCTATCAATATGATTTCTGGTATACCTAAGCCAAACATATGTTATTTATTAGTTGTTAATTCTGCTCCTGCGTACCCTGCTGCATACAGTGCGGCAATAGGGATTGAAAGTAAGATCATCCCCACCCCGCTGCCGTCTGGAGTAATTATCGCAGATACGATAAGGACCAGCAACACGGCGGGGCGGGCGTATGCGGCCCATAAACGCGCCGGGATAAGGCCGATATAGGTAAGGAGAATCATAAACAAGGGCAGGAGGAAGATAAGCGCACAGCCAAGGATAAAGCCTGCGACGAGCGACACAACTTTTTGGAGGTTAAAAATTGCCTCAACGCCTGCAGGCACAAAGACAAAGAGCTCATTAAACATAACCGGCACTAAGACGACGTAGGCAAAGTAGGCGCCAAAGGCGGAGAGAAACAGGGAGCCGAGGAGCCCGCCC